>Ga0206103_100045_pt1 | contig 135903 bp, 114 predicted proteins | sample 1B5Ametagenome_FD_148638 | JGI IMG/M metagenome (GOLD analysis project Ga0206103, IMG submission 148638) | Enriched microbial communities from leaf-cutter ant dump, University of Wisconsin, Madison, United States - 1B5A | ecosystem: Environmental > Terrestrial > Nest > Insects nest > Nest dump... | reverse complement strand
GCAGCTCGGGGAGATCGAGCGCGTGGCGACGGGGGCGGGCGAGGGCTGGCGCGTGACGCGCCTCGTCGGCCGCACGGTCGTCGCGGACACGCACATCGACCGCGGGGAGTGGGCCTACGTCGTCGGCATCGTCTCTCAGGACGGTCAGGACGCGCGGGCGCTGGAGCTCGCGAACGCGATCCTCGACACGTTCGCGTGGATCGACACGCCGTCGTCGGTCCCGACGGCGGAGCGCTAGCGCGGCGGCATCACAACGGTCGACCCGCCTCGAGCTCCGCGACGAGCGACGCGACGACCGCGTCGAGCTCGCCCGCGTTGCGCCGGGCCACGGCCCGCTGCCGCTGGTACGACGCGCCCTTGCGCAGGATGATGCGCACGTCCTCGAGCTCCGCCGCACAGCCGAGCCGCTCCGCGACGGGGGCGAGCACGTGCAGCCAGTGCTGGATCGAGTCCGTCACGAGCTCCTCGGCGCCAGATGCGTCGGTGATGACGATCGCGTCCATGCCGTAGCGCGCCGAGCGCCACTTGTTCTCCTGGACGAACCAGGTCGGCATGGTCGGCAGCGGCTCGCCCGCGTCGAGCAACGACGAGAAGTGCTCGACGAAGCAGTGCGTGAGTGCGGAGATCGCGGTGACCTCGAGCAGGTTCGTCGCGCCGTCGGCGATGCGCATCTCGAGCGTGCCGAACCGCGGCGAGGGCCGCACGTCCCACCGCACCTCGTTGAACTGGTCGATCACGCCCGTGTGGAGCATGTCCCCGACGTACTGCTCGAGCTGCTCCCAGGCGTCGAACTGGTAGGGCAGCCCGGCGGTCGGGAGCTGCTGGAACAGCAGCGCGCGGTTCGACGCATAGCCGGTGTCCTTGCCGCCCCAGAACGGCGACGACGCGGACAGCGACTGCAGGTGCGCGAACACCGTGAGCATCGCGCGCGAGATCGGCAGGACCTTGGCGCGGTCCTCGATGCCGACGTGCACGTGCACGCCGTAGATGAGCATCTGGCGGCCCCACCACTGCGTGCGGTCGATGAGCGTCGCGTAGCGCTGCTTGTCGCTGACCTTCTGCGACGCCCAGTGGGCCACGGGGTGCGTGCCGCCGCCCATGAGCCGGATGCGCAGGGGAGCGGCGACCTGCGCGACCTGGTCGAGCGCGCGGCGCAGGTCCGCACCCGCCTCACCGACCGTGCGGCACTTGCCCGACGAGATCTCGACCGTGTTCTGCAGCAGCTCCTGCGTGATGTTCGGGTGGTCGTGGCCGACCGCCTCGAAGATCGCCTCGGCCGCCTGGCGCAGGTCGCCCGAGTCGGTGTCGACGAGCGCGAGCTCCCACTCGAGGCCGACCGTCGAGCGCTCGCTGTGCGCGAACGGCAGGTGCACGGGCGTCGCCATCAGGCCTCCTCGCGGTCCGCGCCGGTGTCGTGGCCCGGCTCGTCGGCGCGGTCGTCGGGCACGCGTTCCACGACGAGCACGCTCTGCCGTCCCGCGAGGCGCGTGAGCACGATCGTCGCGGCGGCGTCCCCGCGCAGGTCGAGCTGTTTGCGCAGCTGTTCGGGGACCACGGCCGTGCCGCGCTTCTTGATCGTGAGCCGGCCGACGCCGCGCTCGCGCAGGTACGTGCGCAGCCGCTTGAGCCCGAACGGCAGCTCGTCGAGCACGCGGTAGGCCGTCGCGAACGGGGTCGCGTGCGGCTCGTCGGACGTCACGTAGGCGATCGTCGGGTCGACGAGGCGTCCGCGCACGTCGAGCGCGACGTCGCCGACGAGGCCCGCGCGGATGACGGCGCCGTCGGGCTCGTACAGGTAGGCGCCGAGCGCGCCGGCCTCGACGGACGCCGGCGTCGCCGGTGCGAGCACGTGCGCGCGCCCCCCGACGAGCACGAGCGCCGAGCGCCCGGGCCCCTCGGGAGCGAGCGGGCCGAACCAGAGCCCGAGCTCGACCACGTCGCCGTCGACCGAGACCCACTGCGCGCGCGCGTCGTCGGGCAGCGCCGCGTGCGGCACGCCCGGGCCGAGCTTGAGGCCGAGCGCCGGGACCCGCTCGCGCACCGCGAGCACGGCGTCCAGCGGCGGCGCGTACGCGGCCGGGTCGTGGCGGCGGGCGCCGGTGCCCGTGCGGCGGGCCGGGTCGGCGAAGACGCCGTCGACGTCCGCGAGGTCGAGGGTGAGACCGTCGGTGTGCCGCACCTCGACCTCGGGGAAGTGGCGCAGGTTGACGGTCGCGATCGCGGCGGTCGCCTCGTCGAGCTCGGCGGCGGTCACCCGCAGCCCGACGCCCGCGAGCGCGAGCGCGTCGGCCCCGATGCCGCACGTGAGGTCGGCGACGTGCGTGACGCCCGCGTCGAGGTAGCGCCGCGCGTGGTGCGCCGCGACCTCGAGCCGCGTGGCCTGCTCGAGGCCCGCGGGCGTGAAGAGCATGCCGTCGGCGAAGTCGCCGAGCTTGGTGCGGGCCTTCGCGCGCAGGCGGGACTGCGTGAGTGCCGCCGCGACGAGCGACGGGTGCAGACCCTCGGCGCGCAGCCGCTCGCCGAGCCGCATCGCGACGCGCTCGTCGTACGGGGGCAGGGCGGACAGCAGCGCCCACCCCTCGGGGGCGAGCAGCCGGCTCAGACCGTCGGCATCCATGGCGGCGATCCTTCCACCTGCGGGTCGTGCTCACGGCACGCGAGCGCAGGAGGGGGCGCTGCGGGACCGACCCGTTAGCACTCGCCTTGACCGAGTGCCAGACGGTTCCTAGAGTGAGGGAACTGGCACTCTCCATCGGAGGGTGCCAGCGCGCCCGGTCTCCGGCACCCGCGACGACGGCGGCTGTGCGCGACCCGCTGAACCACTCAACACGCGAAGGGGAGGTCCGCTGTGTCGGTCTCCATCAAGCCGCTCGAGGACCGGATCGTCGTGAAGCCGCTGGAGGCGGAGACGACGACGGCCTCGGGTCTGGTCATCCCGGACTCCGCCAAGGAGAAGCCGCAGGAGGGCGAGGTCCTCGCGATCGGCCCCGGCCGCATCGACGACAAGGGCAACCGCGTCCCGCTCGACGTCGCCGTGGGTGACAAGGTCATCTACTCGAAGTACGGCGGCACCGAGGTCAAGTACGCGGGTGAGGAGTTCCTCATCCTCTCGGCGCGCGACGTGCTGGCGGTCGTCACCAAGTGACCCGCCGCGCCCGGTGCGACGCCGGGCGTGAACGACGACGAAGGCCCCGTCCGGACGGACGGGGCCTTCGTCGTTCCCTCGGTGGGTCGAGAGTCGGTGGGTCGGGTCAGGAGACGGCCGACCGTGCGACGACCGTGCGGCCGCGCTGGGCGAGGACGGCGGCACGCTCGTCCTCGGACAGGCCGCCCCACACGCCGTACGGCTCGCGCACCGCGAGCGACTGCTCGCGGCACTGCTCGATCACGGGGCACGTCGCGCAGATGGCCTTGGCAGCCTCGGCACGGCGTCGGCGGGCCGAGCCGCGCTCGCCCTCGGGGTGGAAGAACAGGTCCTGGTCGGCGTCGCGGCAGGCGCCCTCGAACTGCCACTCCCACAGGTCCATCACAGGTCCGGGCAGACGCGAGATCTCGGCCATGAGTCCTCCTTCTCGGTCGTCCGGCTGCGGATCCGGGCGACCAGCTTCCTGACCGGCGGTCCGACGTCGTGCGTGGCGTCGACCGCCGCTGACTGCTTGTCCGTGCTCGTGGTGCGTGCTCGTGGAGCCAGTGCGTCGGGCGGTACGACGACCTCCCGTGCCGGGAACGCTACAACCGCGTCACAATCCGGTCAAGATTCGGTCGGAAGTCCCTGGTGGCGCGGTTTCTGACCCGAAATGGTGCCGATTTGACCCGGATCCGACCGTCCGCGACCCGATCGGGTGACCGTCCGCGGACTGGTGCGCACGGCCGCGCCTCGACGGGGGCTGGCAGAATCGCGCCATGACTTCGACGCCGGACGGTGCGGCCGGCGGGCGGGTGTCCGCGCCCGCCGCGCCCCTCACGGTGGCCGCCGTCGCCGCGCGCCTCGGCGTCGCACCCGCGACGCTGCGCACGTGGGACCGGCGCTACGGGCTCGGCCCCTCGGAGCGTTCCGCGGGCTCGCACCGGCGCTACTCCGCGTCCGACGTCGAGCGGCTGCTCGTCATGCGGCGGCTCACGCTCGACGGCGTCGCCCCTGGTGACGCCGCGCGACTCGCGAGCGCCGCCGACCTCGACGCGCTGTCGGTCACGCAGGGCCCGGCCGTGCCCGGCTCGGCGCAGCCCGGGGCGGGCGTGCGGCGCGGGCCCGTGACGCCGACGGCGCTCGTCGACGCCGCGCTCGCGGGGGACCTCGCCACGTGCCGCGCGATCGTCGCGCTCGCGGACGGGGCGGGCGTCCACGACGTCGAGCGCTGGTGGTGCGACCTGCTCGAGCCGACGCTCGCGGAGCTCGCGCGCCGCACGGTCGTCGACCGGCCGGGGGACGACGCCGTCCTGGCGGTCCGGTCCGCAGCCGTCGACGCGCTGCGCGCGTGGGTGCCGGACGCCCCGCGGTCCGGCGTCGCCCTCGTGCTCGTGCCCGGCGGGCAGGACCGGCCGCTGCTGGTGCACGCGCTCGCGGCTGCGCTCGTCGCGGCCGGGGTGGACGCACGCGTCGTCGGCGGGCCGACGAACGTGCACCACGTCCTCGAGCTCGTCGTCATGACGCGGCCGGGCGCGGTCGTGACCGTCTCGGCGCGGGCTGACGCGGACCTCGCGCACGTCGCGGAGGTCGCGCGCGCGCACCCCGCGCTGCCGCAGTTCGTCATGGTCCCCGCGGCGGTGCCCTCGGTGGTCTCCGCGGCCTCGTCGGACGGGCGACCCGGCCTCGCGCCCGACGTCGCGGAGGCGCTCGTCGGACCGTCCGTCGTGCGCTCGCGCACGTTCCGAGGACTGCTGCACGAGGTGCTGGCGGTCGCGGGCGGCCGCTCGATCGGGTGAAGTCTGCGACCCGCGCGGGTGGGGTGCACGGGGCAAATGCGCCGGTGTCGGACGGTGGCAATCACCCCGAACGGCGCACCGGTGCACGAACTGCTCGGGAGCCGTGCCCCAGCGGGGCCCCGTGAGCCGCTAACGTCTCGGAGCGCGGGGGCCGATACCACAACCAGGATCCGAGGGGGAACGCCTGGAAGAAGGAGGACGCGATGGCAGGGGTGGTCGTGTGCCACGCCTCGACCGCGGTGCGTGAGCGGCTGGTCGTGACGTCGATCGGAGTGCCGACGCTGAGCCCGGTCCGGGCCGCGGCGACCGTCGACGAGCTGCTCGCTCACGCTCGACGCGTCCCGCCGACGGTCGTGCTGCTCGACGCGCACATCCCGGCACCCGGTGCCGGCGAGGCGATCCGGCGGCTGCGTGCTGTCGCCCCCGGCGTGGCGGTCGTGCTGCTCGCACAGCCGGACGACGCTGCCGCGCTCGACCGTGCGCTCGCGCTCGGGGCGCGCGGCTTCCTGGCCCCCGACGTGGGTCGGGCCGAGCTGTCCGCCGTCGCCGCGCACGTGCTCGCGAGCCCCGTGCTCCCGGGTGCGCCGCGCCCCGTCGTCGACGTCCCGCGTCCCGCGGGCCCGTCCAACGACGACGAGGACCTCGGCCCGACCGAGCCGCCGAAGCCCGCCGTCGCGCTCACCAAGCGTGAGATCGAGGTGCTCGTCGGCATGAGCAACGGCCGGTCGAACGCGCAGATCGGCGCCGAGCTGTTCCTCTCCGAGGACACCGTCAAGACGCACGCGCGCCGGCTGTTCCGCAAGCTCGGGGCCAACGACCGGGCGCAGGCCGTCGCGATCGGGCTCCGTGGCGGGCTCATCCGCTGACCGGTCGACGGACGGCTGCCGGACGGGTCCCGGGTGCGACGTATCCTGAGCGGATGACGGGAACCGACGTGCAGCCCGACCCCTTCGCCCGCCTGGGGCTGACCTACGACGACGTGCTCCTGCTCCCCGGGGAGACGGATGTCATCCCGAGCGAGGTCGACACGACGTCGCGGCTGACGCGCGAGATCCAGGTCCGCGTCCCGCTCCTGTCGGCCGCGATGGACACCGTCACCGAGTCGCGCATGGCGATCGCGATGGCGCGTCAGGGCGGCATCGGGATCCTGCACCGCAACCTGTCGATCGTCGACCAGGCGCACCAGGTCGACCGCGTCAAGCGGTCCGAGTCCGGCATGGTGTCGGACCCGGTCACGGTCGGGCCCGACGCGACCCTCGCCGAGCTCGACGAGCTGTGCGGCCAGTACCGCGTGTCGGGGCTGCCGGTCGTCGACGCCGAGCGTCGCCTGCTCGGCATCATCACCAACCGCGACCTGCGCTTCGTGCCCGCGGCCGAGTTCGCGACGCGGCGCGTGCGCGAGGTCATGACGGCGATGCCGCTCGTGACGGCGCCCGTGGGGATCGACCGCGACGAGGCCGCCGCGCTGCTCGCGAAGCACAAGATCGAGAAGCTCCCGCTCGTCGACGACGCGGGCGTGCTGCGCGGGCTCATCACCGTCAAGGACTTCGTGAAGTCCGAGCAGTACCCGCTGTCGACCAAGGACGCGGAGGGTCGGCTCGTCGTCGGTGCCGCGATCGGGTTCTTCGGCGACGCGTGGGAGCGGGCGACGGCGCTCACCGAGGCGGGCGTGGACGTGCTCGTCGTCGACACCGCCAACGGCCACGCGCGGCTCATGCTCGACATGGTGCGTCGGCTCAAGTCCGACCCGGCCACGCGTCACGTGCAGGTCATCGGCGGCAACGTCGCGACGCGGGAGGGTGCCCAGGCGCTCGTCGACGCGGGTGCCGACGCCGTCAAGGTCGGGGTCGGCCCGGGCTCGATCTGCACGACGCGCGTCGTCGCGGGGGTCGGGGTCCCGCAGGTCACCGCGATCTACGAGGCGTCGCTCGCGTGCCGACCCGCCGGCGTGCCGGTCATCGGCGACGGTGGCCTGCAGTACTCGGGCGACATCGCCAAGGCGCTCGTCGCGGGTGCCGACACGGTCATGCTCGGCTCGCTGCTCGCGGGGTGCGAGGAGTCGCCCGGCGAGCTCGTCTTCGTCAACGGCAAGCAGTTCAAGCACTACCGCGGCATGGGTTCCCTCGGCGCGATGGCCTCGCGCGGCCGGGTCTCGTACTCCAAGGACCGCTACTTCCAGGCCGACGTCGCGTCCGACGAGAAGATCGTGCCCGAGGGCATCGAGGGCCAGGTGCCGTACCGCGGCCCGCTCGCGGCGGTCGCGCACCAGCTCATCGGGGGGCTGCACCAGTCGATGTTCTACGTCGGCGCGCACACCGTCCCCGAGCTGCAGCAGCGCGGGAAGTTCATCCGGATCACCGCGGCCGGGCTCAAGGAGTCCCACCCGCACGACATCCAGATGACGGTCGAGGCACCGAACTACGGCTCGCGCCGCTGAGCCGACGGCTGAGGCGACGCGAGCGCTGACGACGCGGGGATCGCCATGACCGCGTCGAGGACGGCCTGGGCCGCCCCGGCGGCCTTGCGCGCGTGGTACGCCGCGCGCCACGCCGCGACCGCGACGACCTGCCGGTCGTGCAGGTCCTGCGGCGCCGCGGCCGACAGCACGGGCGATGCGGCGACGACGCGCTCGAGCACGTCGAGCGTCGCGAGCGTGTCCGCGTCGGCGGTGTGCAGCAGGCCCGTCGTCACGTCGTGGTGCGCGCACAGGTCCGCGAGCCGGCGCCCGCCCTCGCGCTCGGGGTCCGCCATGCGGTCGAGGACCATCGGGTCCAGGACCGGGCGGACCGGTCCGCCGAGGCGGTCGACGAGCGTCGCGAGCCCGTGCCGCTCGAGCTCGGCGTCGAGCAGCGCGAGGTCGAACGACGCGTTGTAGGCGACGAGCGCGGCCCCCTCGCGCAGCGCGGCGACGATGACCTCGGCGATCTCGTCGAGCGCGGGAGCGGGCGCGACCCCGTGGGCGCGCACGTGCTCGTCGGACAGCCCGTGGATCGCACCGGCGGCCTCCGGGATCTCGACCCCGGGGTTCACGAGCCACGTCCGCACGTGCGTGCCCGCCGCGTCGCGCCGCACGAGCGCCGCGCTCACGACGCGGTCCCGCCGGACGTCCACGCCCGTCGTCTCGGTGTCGAACCCCAGCAGGGGTCCGTGCTGCCAGCTCGTCGTCCCAGTCATCGGGGTCAGCATGGCACCGGCCCCCGACAACGCGGCGCAACCGGCGGCGTGCCACCCGGACGGGCGCGAGTGCGCAGGCCGCGCCGGTAGGCTCGTCGGGTGAGCAACGAGATCGAGATCGGCCGCGGCAAGCGTGGACGGCGCGCGTACTCCTTCGACGACATCGCCGTGGTGCCCTCGCGGCGCACGCGCGACCCGCAGGACGTGTCGGTCGGCTGGCAGATCGACGCGTACCACTTCGACCTCCCCGTGGTCGCGGCGCCCATGGACTCGGTGATGAGCCCGGCGACCGCGGTCGCGCTCGGCCACCTCGGCGGGCTCGGGGTGCTCGACCTCGAGGGCCTGTGGACGCGGTACGACGACCCGACGCCCTACCTCGCCGAGATCGCGGCGCTCGACCCGGCGCGCGCGACCGCCCGCATGCAGGAGATCTACGCGGCGCCCATCCGTCCGGAGCTCATCGCCGCGCGGCTGCAGGAGATCCGCGCGGCCGGCGTCACGGTCGCGGGCGCGCTGTCGCCCCAGCGCACGCAGGAGCACTGGCGCACGGTCGTCGACGCGGGCGTCGACCTGTTCGTCATCCGCGGCACGACGGTGTCGGCCGAGCACGTCTCGGGCAACGCGGAGCCGCTCAACCTCAAGCGCTTCATCTACGAGCTCGACGTCCCGGTGATCGTCGGCGGCGCCTCGACGTACACCGCGGCCCTGCACCTCATGCGCACGGGCGCGGCGGGCGTGCTCGTCGGCTTCGGCGGCGGCGCCGCGCACACGACGCGCGTGTCGCTCGGCATCCACGCGCCCATGGCGACCGCGGTCGCCGACGTCGCGGCCGCGCGCCGCGACTACCTCGACGAGTCCGGCGGCCGGTACGTGCACGTCATCGCGGACGGCGGCGTCGGCCGCTCGGGCGACCTCGTCAAGGCGATCGCCTGTGGTGCCGACTCGGTCATGCTGGGGGCGGCGCTCGCACGCGCGACCGAGGCGCCCGGCCGCGGCTTCCACTGGGGCCCCGAGGCGCACCACGCGCACCTGCCGCGCGGCGAGCGTGTCGAGGTCGGCACCGCGGGCACGCTCGAGCAGATCCTGTTCGGGCCGGGCCACACGGCCGACGGCACGCTCAACGTCATCGGTGCGCTGCGGCGCGCGATGGCGACGACGGGCTACTCGGACCTCAAGGAGTTCCAGCGCGTCGAGGTCGTGCTCTCGCCGTACCAGCCGCGCTGACCCCGGACCGCGCTGACCTCGGACCGCGCCGGGCCGGTCAGGACCGGGCAGGCACGGGTACCGGGCACGCACGGGTGCCGCCGCCGCGCTCAGCCGTCGCGGTCAGGCGTCGTCGTCAGCCGCGGTGGTCGAGGTCGTCGTCCAGCCGGTCGTCCAGGCGGGCGTAGAGCAGCGCGTGGACCTTCTCGACGTCGGGGATGTCGTCGAACTCGAGCGGGTCGTCCGACGCGGACTCGATGACGAGCGTGCCCGTGCGCAGGACGCGGTCGACGAGCCCGTGCCGGAACTGCACGCTGTTGATGCGCACGACCGGGATGTCGATGCCCGACCGCGTGACGATGCCCTGGCGGAACATCACACGTCGGTCGGTGACGACGAAGTGCGTGGTCCGCCAGCTCACGAACCGGGCGAGGAACCACACGAGCGCGGCCGCCCACACGACACCCGCCGCGATGCCGACGGCCGTCGCGGCGCCGTCCGACACCGCGTCCCCGGTGGACCAGGCGAAGGCCCAGCCCGCGAGCGCGGTGACGACCACGAGCGCGAGGCCGGGGCCGAGCAGGGCCTTGACGTGCGGGTGCTTGTGGACGACGACGACCTCGTCGTCGGTGAGCACGTCCTGCGGGTAGGCCACGGCTTCTCCTCGTCGTCGCGTACGTCCTGGCGCGCGAAAGCATCCCACGTCGGCGCCTCGAGCGGGCCCGGTCGCGTGCGGCCAACGACGACATCTTCGTTCGGACCTTTGTTTCGATCCGATTCTGTCCGTATCGCTTGACTTCATGTCCGAATCGCGGCAGAGTCGTGCGTGGCGACACCGAGGTCGCCCGGCGCGAGCGCCGACGAGACACGCGGACGGACGGCGATGTACGCACCCGAGCGACACCAGCAGATCCTGCTGCGGGCCCGGCAGGACGGCCGGGTCGACGTCACGGCGCTCGCGGCCGAGCTCGACGTCACGCCCGAGACCGTGCGCCGGGACCTGTCGGCGCTCGAGCGGCTCGGTCTCGTGCGCCGCGTGCACGGGGGTGCGATCCCGGTCGAGCGGCTGGGCATCGAGCCCGGGCTCGCCGACCGCGAGCGCATGCTCGCGGGCGAGAAGGAGCGGATCGCGAAGGCCGCGCTCGACGAGCTGCCCGACGGCGGCGCGATCATCCTCGACGCGGGGACGACGACCGTGCGGCTCGCCGAGATGCTCCCGCAGGACCGGGAGCTCACGGTCGTGACGCACGCGCTGCCCGTCGCGACGGTGCTCGCGTCGCGGCCCAACGTGACGCTGCACCTCGTCGGCGGCACGATCCGCGGCCGCACGCTCGCGGGCGTCGGGGTCTGGGCCGAGCGCGCGCTGTCCGACGTGCGCGTCGACGTGACGTTCCTCGGCACCAACGGGCTGACCGTCGCGAACGGCCTCACGACGCCGGACCTCGCCGAGGCCGCCGTCAAGCGCGCGCTCGTCGCGGCCGGCCGCCGCGTCGTCGTGCTCGCCGACCACACCAAGGTCGGGCGCACCGACCTCGCCATCGTGGCCCCGCTCACGAGCGTGGACACGTTCGTCACCGACTCCGGTCTCGACAACGAGACCACCGACGAGATCGAGTCCGCGGGTCCGCGCGTCGTGCGCGCGTGATCGTCGGGCACCCCACCGAAGGAGAACGATGAAGGTCTTCCGCTTCTACGCCCCGGGCGACGTGCGGCTCGAGGAGGCGCCCGAGCCCGTCGTGGGTCCGGGCGAGGTCAAGCTCCGGGTGCGCGCGTGCTCGATGTGCGGCACCGACGTCAAGATCTCCCAGGCGGGACACCTGCGGATCCGTCCGCCGCGCGTCATGGGGCACGAGATCGCGGGCGAGGTCGTCGAGGTCGGGGCCGGCGTCGAGGGCTGGGCCGCGGGGGACCGCGTGCAGGTCATCGCCGCGATCCCGTGCGGCGAGTGCGAGTACTGCACCGCGGGCCTCATGACGATCTGCCCGAACCAGGTCTCGATGGGCTACGACTTCGACGGCGGGTTCGCGCCGTACACGATCGTGCCCGCCGAGGTCCTGCGCGTCGACGGCCTCAACCGCATCCCCGAGAACGTGAGCTTCGCGGAGGCGTCGGTCGCCGAGCCGTTCGCGTGCGCGATCAACGCGCAGGAGCTCGTGGACGTGCACGAGGGCGACGTCGTCGTGGTCGTCGGGTCCGGGCCCATCGGGTGCCTGCACGTGCGGCTCGCCCGCGCGCGCGGTGCGCGCCAGGTGTTCCTCGTCGAGCTGAGCCGCGAGCGGCTGGACCTCGCGGCGTCGATCGTCGCGCCGGACGCCGCGATCTGCTCGGCGGAGACCGACCCGGTCGAGGCCGTGCGCGAGCTCACCGGCGGGGTGGGCGCGAGCGTCGTCATCACCGCCGCCGCGTCGGGCGCCGCGCAGGAGCAGGCGCTCCAGATGCTCGCGCCGCGCGGGCGGTTCTCGCTGTTCGGCGGGCTGCCCAAGGACCGCCCGACGATCACGCTCGACTCGAACGTCGTGCACTACAAGGAGCTCATGCTCATGGGTGCCAACGGCTCGAGCCCCGAGCACAACAAGCGCGCCCTCGCGCTCATCGCCGACGGCAGCGTCCCGGTGGCGGACCTCATCACGCACCGGCTGCCGCTCGACCGCGTCGCCGAGGGCATCGACATCGTCCGTTCCGGGGCCGGCATCAAGGTCACGGTCGAACCCTGACAGCACCGGTCGGCGGCGGGGTGCCGACGAGACCCGCCGGACCCCGCCGCCGCACGCCCTCCAGCACGACCCACACCCAGCATCCCCAGCACCACGTACCGATCAACGACGATCACGAAGTGGAGCGTGAGCCCTCCATGGCCACAGCAGCAGCAGCGGTGACCCCGGCGTCGAGCCCGACGCGGGGCAAGGCCGCACAGGTCCGGATCCAACGGTTCGGGGCCTTCCTGACCAGCATGATCATGCCCAACCTGCCCGCCTTCCTCGCGTGGGGGCTGATCACGGCGCTGTTCATCGCCGTCGGCTGGTTCCCGAACGGGATCCTCGGCGGCTTCGGGAACGCGGACGCGGCGGGCGCCTGGCAGGGCGCCGCGACCCAGCTCGTCCAGGCGGACGACGGCACGACGTTCCACCAGTACCTCGGCCTCGTCGGGCCGATGGTCACGTACCTGCTGCCGCTGCTCATCGCGAACGCGGGCGGCCGCGTCGTGTACGGCGAGCGCGGCGGCGTCGTCGCGTGCATCGCGACGGTCGGCGTGATCGTCGGGTCGACCGTGCCGATGTTCCTCGGTGCCATGATCGTCGGCCCGCTGTCGGCCTGGATCATGAAGCAGGTCGACAGCATCTGGGCGGGCAAGATCCGGCCGGGCTTCGAGATGCTCGTCAACATGTTCTCGGGCGCCATCGTCGGTGGCGCGCTGTCGGTCGGGGCGTTCTTCGGCATCGCGCCCGTCGTCACCAACATCAGCTCGTTCCTCGGCGACATCGTCAACTGGCTCTCGACGCACCACCTGCTGCCGGCGATGAGCATCATCGTCGAGCCCGCGAAGGTGCTGTTCCTCAACAACGCGATCGGCAACGGCGTGCTCGTGCCGCTCGCGGGTCAGCAGACCGTCGAGCAGGGCCACTCGCTGCTCTACCTCGTCGAGGCGAACCCCGGGCCGGGCTTCGGCATCCTGCTCGCGTACACGCTGCTCGGCGTCGGCGCGGCCCGCTCGACCGCGCCCGGCGCGATCGTCGTCCAGTTCTTCGGCGGCATCCACGAGGTGTACTTCCCGTTCGTGCTCATGAAGCCCGCGCTCATCCTCGCCGCGATCCTCGGCGGTGCCACGGGCGTCGCGACGAACGTCGTGTTCGACTCCGGGCTCGTCGGGCCGGCCGCACCCGGGTCGATCTTCGCGGTCTACGCGCAGGTGGCGCGCGGCAGCATCGTCGGCGTGACGCTGTCGGTCGTGCTGTCGGCCGCCGTGTCGTTCGTCGTCGCCGCGGTGATCCTGCGCGCGACGCGCCGCCGCGACCTCGCCGCAGGCGTGGACCTCGAGGCCGCGATCGCGCAGACCGAGGCGAACAAGGGCCGGTCGAGCGCGGCGCTGTCCGCGCTGCGCGGCACGGACGACGCCGCGCCGGCCGCCGAGCAGGAGGCCGCCGAGCAGGAGGCCGCCGGGCAGGAGGCCGCCGAGCACGGGGCTGCCGGGCCGATCCGCTCGATCGTGTTCGCGTGCGACGCGGGGATGGGCTCGAGCGCGATGGGCGCGAGCGTCCTGCGGTCCAAGCTCGGCAAGGCGGGTGTCACGGACGTCGTCGTGGTCAACAAGGCCGTCGCGACGCTCGACGACACGGCTGACCTCATCATCACGCAGCGCGAGCTCACCGACCGCGCCCGGCACGCGGCGCCCGGTGCGCGGCACGTGTCGGTCGACAACTTCATGAACAGCCCGGTGTACGACGAGGTCGTGGCCGACGTCGTCGCCCAGCGCGAGTCCCAGGGGGCATGATGAGCGACGTCCTGACCCGCGACCTGGTGGTCCCGCACGGGACCGCGCGCACGCGGGACGACGCGATCCGGGAGGCCGGGCAGCTCCTGGTCGACGCGGGGGCCGTCGAGCCCGCCTACCTCGACGCGATGGCGCAGCGCGAGCAGACCGTGTCGACCTACATGGGCAGCTACCTCGCGATCCCGCACGGCACCAACGAGGCGAAGGGCACCATCCGGCGGTCCGCGATCAGCCTCGTGCGGTACGACGACGAGCTCGACTGGAACGGTCAGCCGGTGCGCGTGGTCGTCGGGATCGCGGGGGTCAACGACGAGCACCTCGAGATCCTCGGCCGGATCGCGCTCGTGTTCTCCGACGCCGACCAGGTCCAGCGCGTGCTCGCCGCCGGGACCCGGGACGAGCTGTTCGCGATCCTGGAGTCGGTGAACTCGGCCTGAGCGACCATCCGACCCCCACCGGTCGCCCGCGGCCCGCACGTCGCGGGCGACCGTCCCTCCGGCCCTAGGAGCCCGCCGTGATCGTCACCGTCACCCCCAACCCGAGCCTCGACCGCACGTTCGACGTGCCCGAGCTCGCGGTCGGGGAGGTCAACCGGGCCGTCGCCACGCACGTCCACCCGGGCGGCAAGGGCATCAACGTCTCGCGCGTGCTCGCGCTGCACGGCGTCGCGACGCGTGCGGTGCTGCCGCTCGGTGGGCCCGACGGCCTCGAGCTCGCCGCGCTGCTCGACGCGCTCGCGCTCGACGCGCACGCGGTGCACGTGCGGGGCGCGACGCGCAGCAACGTCGCGGTCGTGGACGCGGCGGGCGCGACGACGAAGGTCAACGCACCGGGTCCGGTGCTCTCGCCCGACGAGGTCGCGGCGCTCGTCGACGCGGTCGCGGGCGCGCTCGGGGGCTCGGCGCGCTGGCTCGTGCTCGCGGGCAGCGCACCCGCGGGGGCCGGTGCGGACCTGTACCCGCGGCTCGTGGCCGCCGCGCGGTCGCGCGACGTGCCCGTCGCGGTCGACGCGTCGGGGGCCGAGCTCGCCGCGGCCGTCGACGCGGGCGGCGTCACGCTCCTCAAGCCGAACCTCGAGGAGCTCGGCGACCTGCTGGGCACGCAGCCGCGGACGGTCGGGGAGATCGTCGCGGCGGCGCGTGCCGTGCTCGCCCGCGGGCACGAGCAGGCGCTCGTCTCGCTCGGCGCCGACGGCGCCCTGCTCGTCGGGCAGGACGCGGTGTGGTGGGCGGGCGGTGACCCCGTCGTCCCGCGCAGCACGGTCGGCGCGGGGGACTGCACGCTCGCGGGGTTCCTCGCGACCGAGGGCGAGCCCGCGCACCGGCTGCGCGTCGCGGTCGCGTGGGGCCGGGCCGCCGTCGCGACGCCCGGGAGCGCGATGCCCGGACCCGACGACGTCGACCTCGCCGCCGTCCGGGTCGTCCCCGACCCGCCCCCGGACGCGCTGCCGGCCGACCTCGTGCGCACCTGACCGCCGACCCACCCGCACACCCACCCCTGGACCCGGCCCGCACCCGCGAGCCCGACTCGACCGAGGAGACACCATGTCCGAGCGCACCGTCGCGATCGGCTCCGCACAGGGGCTGCACGCACGTCCCGCGACCCTGTTCGCGCAGGCGGCCGGCCAGGCCGGCATCCCCGTCCGCATCGGCCGCCCCGGCGGGCCCGCGGTCGACGCCTCGAGCATGCTCATGCTCATGACGCTCAGCGCCGCGCACGGCGACGAGGTCGTCGTGTCGGCCGACGGCCCCGACGCGGACCGCGTGCTCGACGAGCTGGCCGCGCTGCTCGCGCAGGACCTGGACGCGCAGTGACCGGCACGAGCGACGGCGTCGTGAGCGGGCACACGTTCCAGGGCGTCGGGGTCGGGCGCGGGCTCGTCGTCGGACCGGTCGCCAAGGCCTTCCCGTCACCCGTCCTGCCGCCGGGCGGGGGAGGCGACCCCGACGACCTCGACGCGGCGTTCGAGCGCGTCGCGACGACGCTGCAGTCGCGGTCCGACGAGGCCGAGGGTGCGCTGCGCGACGTCCTCGCGGCGACCGCCCAGATGGCCCGCGACCCCGCGTTGCGGACCGGGGCCGCGCAGCGGGTCGCGGCGGGGGAGTCGCCGGCCGAGGCCGTCGACCGGGCCGTCGCGCAGTTCGTCGACCTGTTCACCGCCGCGGGCGGCATGCTCGCCGAGCGCGTCACCGACCTGCGGTCCGTGCGGGACCGCGTCGTCGCCGAGCTGCTCGGGCTCGACGAGCCGGGCGTGCCCGCGCTCGCGGTGCCCAGCGTCGTCGTCGCGGCCGACCTCGCGCCCGCCGACACCGCGGCGCTCGACGTCACGAAGGTGCTCGCGATCGTCACGCAGCACGGCGGCCCCACCGGGCACACCGCGATCATCGCGGGCCAGCTCGGGATCCCGTGCGTCGTGCGCGCGTCGGGCGTCATGGCGGTCGAGACCGGACGCGAGGTCGCGGTCGACGCGGCGGCCGGGACGGTCGTCGTCGACCCGGAGCCGCACGTGCGCGAGCTCGCGGCCGCCCGGCAGGACGCCGCGCGGCGGCTCGAGGCGGACACCGCGCCCGGGGCGACGAAGGACGGGCACGAGGTCAAGCTGCTCGCGAACATCGGGACGGTCGCCGACGCCGAGCGGGCCGCGGCGAGCCCCGTCGAGGGCGTCGGGCTGTTCCGCACCGAGGTGCTGTACCTGGAGAGCGCGACGGCCCCGACGCTCGAGGAGCAGACGCGCGTGTACGCGGCCGTGCTCGGCGCGTTCGCGGGCGGCAAGGTCGTCGTGCGCACGCTCGACGCGGGGGCCGACAAGCCGCTGGCGTTCGCGACGCAGCCCGACGAGGAGAACCCCGCGCTCGGTGTGCGCGGCTACCGGCTCGTGCGTCGCGTGCCCGAGCTGCTGCGCACGCAGCTCGCCGCGCTCGCGGCGGCCGCCGCGCAGACCGGCACCGACCCGTGGGTCATGGCACCCATGATCGCGACCGTGCAGGAGACCGCGGACTTCGTGGCGATGGCGCGCGAGGCGGGGCTGCGCGGACCCGTCGGGGTCATGATCGAGGTGCCCGCGGCCGCGCTGCGGGCGCGCGACGTGCTCGAGGTCGCCGACTTCGTGTCGCTCGGCACCAACGACCTCGCGCAGTACACGATGGCGACCGACCGGCTGCGTGGCACGCTCGTCGACCTGCTCGACCCGTGGCAGCCCGCCGTGCTCGAGCTCGTCGCGACGACCGCGCGCGCCGCGGGCGAGGTCGGCCGGTCGGCGGGCGTGTGCGGCGAGTCGGCGTCCGACCCGCTCATGGCGCTCGTGCTCACCGGCCTCGGCGTGACGAGCCTGTCGATGAGCCTCGGCTCGCTGCCGGCGGTGCGCTGGACGCTGCGCGCGCACACCCTCGAGCAGTGCCGCGCGGCCGCCGCGGCCGCGCTCGGGGCGCGCACCGCGGCCGAGGGGCGCGCGGCGGTCCGGGCGCTCGCCGACCCGGAGGTGGTCGCCGAGCTCGCGCTGTGACCTGCGGGCGCTGCGTCAGCGACCTGCGCCCGCCGGCACCCGGGCGGGCGCTGCGGTGGCGGGCGTCGCGGTGGCGGGCGTCGCGTGGTGCCGACCGACCGGGACGACGAGCGGGGTGCCCGAGACCGGGTCCGGGACGACCTGCGCCGTCATGCCGAACACCTCGGCGACGAGCTCGGGCGTCACGACGTCCCGGGGCGCCCCCTGCGCGACGAGCCGGCCCTCACGCAGCGCGACCAGGTGGTCGGTGTACCGGGCCGCGAGGTTGAGGTCGTGCAGCACCATGACGATCGTCGTGCCGCGCGTCCGGTTGAGGTCCGTGAGCAGGTCGAGGACCTCGACCTGGTGCGCGACGTCGAGGAACGTCGTCGGCTCGTCGAGCAGGAGCACGTCGGTCTGCTGCGCGAGCGCCATCGCGATCCACACGCGCTGTCGCTGCCCGCCCGAGAGCTCGTCGACGGCCCGGTCCGCGAGGTCGAGGATGTCGGTGGCGCGCAGGGCCTCCTCGACCGCCTCGTCGTCCTGCGGCGTCCAGCGCCGGAACCAGCCCTGGTGCGGGTAGCGCCCGCGCCCGACGAGGTCCGCGACGGCGATGCCCTCGGGGCTGATCGGCGTCTGCGGCAGCAGGCCGAGCACCGTGGCGACGTCGCGCGACGGCAGCGTGTCGATCGCGGCGCCGTCGAGCAGCACGCGTCCGGCGCGCACGCGCAGCAGGCGGGCCATCGCGCGCAGCAGCGTGGACTTCCCGCACGCGTTGGCCCCGACGATCGTCGTGATCTTCCCGGCCGGGATCTCGAGCGTCAGGTCGGCGACGACCACGCGGTCGTCGTAGCCGATCGTCGCGCCCTCGACCGCGAGGGTGTGCGTGAGCGTCACAGGCTTCCTCCGGAACGGTTGGTCCTGGCCAGCAGCCAGAGCAGGTAGGGCGCGCCGAGCACGCCCGTGACGACGCCCACCGGGAAGCGGGTGCCCAGCAGGTGCTGCCCGACGAGGTCGCCGACGAGCACGAGCAGCGCACCCACGAGCGCGGCGGGGACGAGCAGCGAACCGGTGCCGCGCACCAGGCGGTGCGCGATCGGCCCGGACAGGAACGCGACGAACGCGATGGGACCCGCGGCGGCAGTCGAGACCGCGACGACCGCGACCGCGACGACGAGCAGCGCGAGCCGGGCCCGGTCGGGGCGGACCCCGAGCGCCGCCGCGGTGTCGTCGCCGAGCTGCAGCGCGGACAGGCGGCGGGACAGCACGAGCAACGCGGGCAGGAGCACCGCGAGCGCGAGCGCGAGCGGCCCGACGCCCGGCCAGAACGCGGAGTTGAGGTTGCCCGTGAGCCAGCGCAGCGCCTCGTTCGCGTCGTACACCGCGGCGCGCGTCATCGCGTACGAGATCACCGAGTCGAGCATCGCGCCGACCGCGATGCCGATGAGCACGAGGCGTGCGCCGTGCACGCCGCGCCGCCACGACAGCAGGTAGATCGCGAGGGCCACGGCGACGCCCGCGACGACCGCGACGCCCGACAGCGTCGCGCCCGACGCGCCGAACACCGTGATCCCGACGACCGCGGCCGCGCTCGACCCGCTGCTGATGCCGATGATGTCGGGGCTCGCGAGCGGGTTGCGCAGCATGGTCTGGAACACGACGCCGCCCATGCCGAAGCCCAGCCCGACGAGCAGCCCCGTGAGCATGCGCGGCAGCCGCAACGTCTCGATCGTGAAGCTCGCGCCCGGCACCTGCTCGCCGAGCAGCACGCGCAGCACCTGCTGCGGCGAGTACGTGCGCTCGCCGACGCACAGCGTGACGACGACGACCGCGACGAGCAGCACGACGAGCACCGTCACGACGACCCGGCGGCGGCGGGTGCGGGCACGGCGGCCCGCGGCGACGGAGCCCGCGGTGGGCGGCACGGCGGGCTCGGGCCGCGGCGCGGCGCGGCGGTCCAGCAGCGCGGTCACAGGGCACGCACCTTCTGCCGACGGATGATGGCGATGAACACCGGGGCCCCGATGACCGCGGTCACGATGCCGACCTCGACCTCCTGCGGGCGGGCGACGACGCGGCCGACGACGTCGGCGACGAGCAGGAGCGCGGCGCCCAGCGCGGCGGAGTACGGCAGGAGCCAGCGGTGGCTCGGCCCGGTGAACCGGCGCGCGAGGTGCGGCATGACGAGCCCGACGAAGCCGATGGGCCCGGCCACGGCGACGGCGGCGCCGCACAGCAGCACCGCGGCCAGCGCGCCCACGGCGCGCACGACGCCGAGCCGCTGCCCGAGCCCCGTCGCGACCTCGTCGCCGAGCGCGATCGCGTCCATGCCGCGCGCGCAGCCGACGGCCAGCACCGCGCCCACGACGAGGAACGGCAGCACCTGCCCGATCGCGGGGTAGGTCGCTCGCCCGATCGAGCCCACCTGCCAGAACCGGAAGGTGTCGAGCACGTCGGTGCGGGTCAGCAGGACCATCGACACCATCGAGATCAGCGCGGCGGACGTCGCGGCCCCCGCGAGCGCGAGCTTGAGCGGCGTCGCGCCCTCGCGGCCGAGCGACCCGATCCCGTACACCAGCAGCGCGGCGAGCGCGGCGCCGACGAGCGCGAACCAGACGTACTGGTCGAGCCGCGACAGGCTGAACCACGCGATGCCGAGCACGACGGCGAGCGACGCTCCCGAGCTCACGCCGAGCAGGCCCGGGTCGGCGAGCGGGTTGCGCGTGAGCCCCTGCATGAGCGCACCCGCGAGGCCGAGGGCCGCCCCGACGAGGAGCCCGAGCAGCGTGCGCGGGACGCGGGAGGCGACCGCGGCCTGCGCGATGTCGCTCAGGTCGGGGTGCAGGACGCCCGCGACGACGTCGGACCAGCCGACGACGCGCGAGCCGAACGCGAACGAGCACAGCGTCGCGACCACGACGGCCGCGACGCACACGGCGAGCCCGACGGCGCGCCGACGGCGCAGCGACGTCGACCGACCCCCGGCGGGGCCGGTCGACGTCGTGCGCGCCGACGGCGCGGGTGCCGTGAGGGTCATCCGACCTTCTTCGCCGCCGCCTCGAACAGGTCGAGGTAGTCGTCGAGCGCCCACGGGACGGACAGGACGGTCGGGCCGGACGTGGCGGCCGAGAGCGGGATGCCGTCCGGGACGACCGCGACCGAGCCGCGCGCGACCGCCGGGATGGTGGCGAGCAGCGGGTCCGCCTGCATCGTCGCGAGCGTCGAGTCGTCGCCGTACACGACGAGCACGTCGACGTCGTCGAGCGTGTCCGCCTGCTCGGCCGACAGCGTGACGAAGAACTGGTCGGTGTCGCCCGCGAGCGCCGTGACCGACGGTGCGACGCTCATGCCGAGGTCCTCGACGAGCTGCACGCGCGCGTCGAGCGGCGTGTAGAGGTTGATGATGCTCGAGTCGGTCGCGTCGATCCACGCGTACGCGAAGGTCTTGCCCGCGACGTCCGGGCGCGCGGCGAGCGCGTCGGCGATCTGCGCCTCGACGTCCGCGACGAGCGCCTGCGCCTGCGCCTCGAGGCCGAGCGCCTTGCCGTCGATGAGCGCCATGTCGCGCCAGTTCGTGCCCCACGCGTAGACGGGGTACGAGACGGTCGGTGCGATGGCCGACAGCGTCGTGAAGTCCTCCTGCGTCAGGCCGGAGTAGGCCGCGAGGATCACGTCGGGCTCGACGTTGGCGACCGACTCGAACGCGATGCCCTGCGTCTCGTCGAACAGCGCGGGGGCGCGGTCACCGGTCGCGCCGAGCTTCTCGAGGCCTTCGTACGTCCACGGCAGGATGCCGTCGGTGTCGTCGTCGCCGTACGACGCCGCCGAGATCCCGACCGGGACGACGCCCAGCGCGATCGGCACGTCGTGGTTGCCCCAGTTGACCGTCGCGACCCGCTCGGGCTTCGACTCGATCGTCGTGTCCCCGAACGTGCTCGGGATCGTGATCGGGAAGGTCGTCTCCGTGGCGTCGTCGCCCGTGCCCGTCGTGGCCTGGTCGCTCGCGGTCGGCGTGCTCGTCGGCGCCGCGTCGCCGTCGTCCGACGAGCAGGCGGCGAGCGTGAGCGCGATGGCTGCGGTCAGGGCCGCGAGCTGCACCGGACGGTGCCTCAGGCGGTGCAGCGGACGGTGCGAGCGCGGGAGTGCGGAGCGCATGGAGGTCCTCACGTGCGGGAGACGACCGTGGGCCGCCCCGGATGATTAGGTGAGGCTCACCTTAACCATGTCGCGCGCACGCGCCCAATGCCGTCCTGATCACAGCACGGTGTCAGATCCCGCGGGTCAGGGCAGCCGGGCCGCCTTCATGAGGCGCAGGAGCTCGGTGTAGAGCTGCGGCCACGCGTCGGGACCCAGGTCGAACAGCCGACGCAGCCCGACGCCCGGCAGGCCGAGCACACCGTGCGTCCCGCGCTGCACGGCCACCGACTGCAGCCGCGTCGTCTCCCACAGGCCCTCGCGCCCGTGCCGCACGCCGATGCCCGACTGGCCCCAGCCGCCCTGGGGAGCGCCGACCGAGCCCCACGTCGCGACGTAGCCCTCGTTGACGTTGACCGACCCCGCGTGCACGCGGCGCGCGAGCGCAGCGCCACGACGCGCGTCGGCGGTCCAGATGCTCGCGTTGAGCCCCAGCTCGGTGTCGTTCATCGCGGCGACGGCCTCGTCGTCCGACGCGACCGGGTACAGCGCGACGACCGGCCCGAACGTCTCCTCGCGGAACAGCCGGGCCTGCGGCGGGACGTCCACCAGGATCGTCGGCTCGTAGAACCAGGGACCGACGTCCGAACGGTGCACGCCGCCCGCGAGCACGCGCGCGCCGTGGCCGATCGCGTCCTCGACGTGCTCGACGACCGTCGCGAGCTGGGCCGCCGACGTGAGCGACCCGATGTCGCTGCGGTAGTCGAGGCCGGCGCCGAGCCGCAGCGCGCGCGTGCGCTCCGCGAACGCGTCGGCGAACTCGTCGAGCACGTCCCGGTGCACGTAGATGCGCTCGATGCTCACGCAGACCTGACCCGCGCCCACGAAGCACGCGCGCACCGCACCCTCGGCCGCGGTGTCGACGTCCACGTCGTCGGCCACGTACATCGCGTTCTTGCCGCCGAGCTCGAGCGTCGCCGGGACCAGGCGCTGCGCCGCGGCACTCGCGACGACGCGGCCCGTGCGCGTCGACCCCGTGAAGCTCACGTGGTCGCTGTGCTCGATCACCGCACCGCCCACGCTCGGGCCGTCGCCCACGACGACCTGCAGCACGCCCGCGGGCAGTCCCGCGTCCTCGAGCAGCTCGGCCGCCCACAGCGCGGTGAGCGCCGTCTGCGGGTCCGGCCGCAGGAGCACCGCGTTGCCCGCGACGAGCGCCGGCAGCACGTCGCCCAGCGTGAGCGTCAGCGGGAAGTTCCACGGTGCGACGATCCCGACGACCCCGACGGGATGCCGCAGGACGCGCACGTCCGTGAGGCCCGGGACCGTGCCGAGCACCCGGCGCGGTGCGAGGTAGCGGCGGGCGCGCGCGGCGTAGTGCCGCGACACGAGCGCGATGTCGGCGACCTCCTCGAACGCCGAGACGCGCGCCTTGCCGGTCTCGAGCTGGATGAGGTCCAGCACGTCGGACTGCCGCTCGAGCACGAGGTCGTGCACGCGCGAGAGCACCGCGGCGCGCTCGCGCACCGGGCGCGCCGCCCACAGCCGCTGCGCCGCGCGCGCGGTCCGCGCCGCGCGTGCGACGTCCTCGGGCGTCGACAGCGGCACGGCCGCGACCGGCGCACCCGTGAACGGGGCCGGGGGCGTGTGGGTCCGGGCGCCGGGGGAGGCGACCACGCGGCGCAGCAGCGTCGCGACGTCCTCGGGCTCGAGCACGTACGTCGCGAGCGGGTCGGTCTCGGGATCGTGCAGCGGTGCCGCGCCGCCGTGCGGCCGGCCGTCGTGGTCTGGCGCCATGGCGTCAGGGTACGCGCGGCGCCCGACCGGTCCGCGGCAGCGCACCGCCCCGCGCGCCGGGGCGTCGCGGGGCGGTGCGGGGGTGCGTGCGGGCGCGGCTCAGGCCGTGACGACCTCGACGGACTGGCGCGCGATCGCGAGCTCCTCGTTCGTCGGGAGCACGACGACGGTCGTGGCCGACCTGTCCGTCGAGATGATCGTCGGCTCCGTCTTGCGACCCGCGTTGCGCTCCGGGTCGATCTCGATGCCCAGGCGCTCGAGGCCCTCGAGCGAGCGCGCGCGCACGACGTCGTCGTTCTCGCCGACGCCCGCGGTGAACGCGATGACGTCCACGCCGCCCAGCACCGCCGCGTACGCGCCCACGTACTTCTTGATCCGGTGCGCGTAGACGTCGATCGCGACCGCCGCGTCCGCGTCGCCCTCCGCGACGAGGCGGTGCACCTCGCGCAGGTCGTTCTGGCCCGTCATGCCCTTGAGCCCCGAGCGGCGGTTGAGCAGGTCGTCGATCTCGTCGATGCTCATGCCCGCGTTGCGGGCCAGGTGGAACGTGACGGCGGGGTCGATGTCGCCCGTGCGCGTGCCCATGACGAGGCCCTCGAGCGGCGTGAGCCCCATCGACGTGTCGACCGCGTGCCCGCCCTTGACGGCCGAGGCCGACGCGCCGTTGCCGAGGTGCAGGACGATCGTGCTCGTCGTCGCGAGGTCGCGGCCCAGGAACGCGACGGCCTCGTGCGCGACGAACTGGTGCGACGTGCCGTGCGCGCCGTAGCGGCGGACCCGGTGCTCGCGCGCGACGTCGCGGTCGATCGCGTAGGTCGCGGCGGCCGCGGGCAGGTCGTGGAAGAAGGCCGTGTCGAACACCGCGACGTGCGGCACGTCCGGCAGCAGCGCGCGCGCCACGCGGATGCCCGTGAGGTTGGGCGGGTTGTGCAGCGGCGCGAGCGGCGAGAGCTCGTCGATCTGCCGCTCGACCTCGGCGTCGATGAGCACCGGGCCGTCGAACACCGGCCCGCCCTGCACGACACGGTGGCCCACCGCGACGACGTGCGCCTCCGACAGGTCCGGACCGACCTCGTCGAACAGCGACAGCACGAGCCGCAGCCCCTCGCCGTGGTCCGGCACGGGCAGCTCGCGCTTCGTCGTGCCGTCGGCCGTGACGTGCTTGACCGCACCCGTCTCCTCGCCGATCCGCTCGACGAGCCCGGACGCGATCGCGTCGCCCGAGACCGGGTCGACGAGCTGGTACTTGATCGACGACGAGCCCGAGTTGACGACCAGAACGGTCCCCTGGGTGGTCATGCGTGAGCCTCCTCGCCGGCCTGCTCGGCCTGCGCCTGGATCGCGGTGATCGCGACGGTGTTGACGATGTCCTGGACGAGCGCGCCGCGCGACAGGTCGTTGACGGGCTTGCGCAGGCCCTGCAGGACCGGGCCGATCGCGACCGCGCCGGCCGAGCGCTGCACGGCCTTGTAGGTGTTGTTGCCCGTGTTGAGGTCGGGGAAGACGAACACCGTGGCGCGTCCCGCGACGGTCGACTCGGGCAGCTTGGTCTGCGCGACCGACGCGTCGACCGCGGCGTCGTACTGGATCGGCCCCTCGATCGACAGGTCGGGGCGGCGCTCGCGGACCAGCGCGGTCGCGGCGCGGACCTTGTCGACGTCGGCGCCCGAGCCGGACTCGCCCGTCGAGTAGGAGAGCATCGCGATGCGCGGCTCGATGCCGAACTGCTCGGCGGTCGCGGCCGACGAGATCGCGATGTCCGCGAGCTGCTCGGCCGTCGGGTCCGGGATGACCGCGCAGTCGGCGTAGACGAGCACCCGGTCCTCGAGGCACATGAGGAAGGCCGACGAGACGTTCGACGTGCCCGGGGCGGTCTTGATGATCTCGAAGCTCGGCTTGATGGTGTGCGCGGTCGTGTGCATCGCGCCCGACACCATGCCGTCGGCCAGGCCCAGGTGGACCATCATCGTGCCGAAGTACGAGACGGACGGGACGATCTCGCGCGCGCGGTCGACCGTCATGCCCTTGTGCGCGCGGATCTTGGCGTACTCGGCCGCGAACCGGTCGACGTACTGCGGGTCGTGCGGGTCGATCACGTCGGCCGCGTCGAGCGCGAGCCCGAGCTCGGCGGCGCGCGCGCGGATCGAGCTCTCGTCGCCGAGGATCGTCAGGTCCGCGACGCCGCGCTCGAGGAGCGTCGACGCCGCGCGCAGGATGCGGTCGTCGTTGCCCTCCGGGAGCACGATCCGACGGCGGTCCGTGCGCGCCCGGTCGAGCAGCGTGTACTCGAACATGAGCGGCGTGACGACGTCGGGCTTGGCGACGTCGAGCGCCGCGAGCAGGCCCGGCCCGTCGACGTGCCGCTCGAACAGCGACAGCGCGGTGTCGACCTTGCGCTGCGAGTCCGCGGAGAGCCGGCCGCGCGTCGAGGCCACCGTGCTCGCGGTGCGGAACGTGCCGAGGTCGGTCGCGACGATCGGCAGGCGGCTGCCGAGGCCTTCGACGAGCCGCGAGATGGTCTTCGACGGCCGGAAGCCGCCGTTGAGCAGGATGCCCGCGAGCGTCGGGAAGCCGTCCGCCTGGTGCGCGAGCAGCAGGCCCAGCAGGATGTCCGAGCGGTCGCCCGGCGTCATGATGACCGCACCGTCGGACAGCCGCCCGAGCAGGTGCTCGATCTCCATCGCGCCGACGAGCATGTCGAGCACCTCGCGACCGAGCAGCTCCGGGTCGCCCGAGATGAGCGTGCCGTCGACGGCCTCCAGGAGCTGGCGCATGGTCGGCGCGGACAGCAGCGGGCTCTCGGGCAGCGTCCACGTCGGACGGCCGAACGAGTTCTGCAGCAGGCGGCGGATGACGTCGAGCGCGGGCTGCGCGCACCGGTTCGGGACGATCGCCGCGACGTGCGCGTGGTTGATCGCGAGCTCGTTGATCGCGGTGTCCACGACCTGCTCGACCTCGTCGGGCCGACGCCCGTTGCCGTTCACGACGAGCACGACGGGCGCCCCGAGGTTCGCCGCGATGCGCGCGTTGAACGCGAGCTCGGTGGGCGACGACACGTCCGTGTAGTCGGTGCCGATGATCACGACCGCGTCGCACGTGCGCTCGACCGCGTGGAACCGCGCGACGATCCGCGAGAGCGCGGCCTCGGGGTCCTCGTGCACCTGCTCGTACGTCGTGCCGATGCAGTCCTCGTAGGACAGGTCGACGCCGTCGTGCTCGAGCAGGAGCTCCAGCACGTAGTCGCGCGTCTCGGTCGAGCGGGCGACGGGGCGGAACACCCCCACGCGCTGGACGGTGCGGGCGAGGAGGTCCACGAGCCCGAGGGCGACGGTGGACTTCCCGGTCTCCCCTTCGGGGGAGGCGACGTAGATGCTGCGAGCCACGGTGGGCGTACTCCAGTCCTGCGGTGGGTGCGGTGCTCGTCGGACGAGCGAGTCGGTCGTGCTGGTGGTGCTGGACGAAGGGGGCGGGCCGCTGCCGGCCCGCCCCCTCGCGTGGTCCTACTCGTTGTCACCGCCCGTCGAGACGGTGGCGTCGATCTGGTCGGTCGCGGCCAGGTCCTGCGCGTCCGGCCAGACCCAGTCCCGCACCTCGGGCAGGTCCTCGCCGTGCTCGCGCGTGTACTGCCGCGCCCGGATCCGAGCGTCCACCATGCGCTGGCGCAGACCGGCCTGCGACGCGCGCAACCAGTGGACGTGGTCGATGACGTCGATCACGAGGTGGTACCGGTCGAGGTCGTTGAGCATGACCATGTCGAACGGCGTCGTGGTCGTGCCCTCCTCCTTGTACCCGCGCACGTGCAGGTTCTTGTGCCCGTTGCGGCGGTACGTGAGGCGGTGGATGAGCCACGGGTAGCCGTGGTACGCGAAGACGATCGGGCGGTCGGCCGTGAAGATCGTGTCGAACTCCGCGTCGGACAGCCCGTGCGGGTGCTCGCGCTCGTCCTGCAGGCGCATGAGGTCGACGACGTTGACGACGCGGACCTTGAGCTGCGGCAGCTCGCGCCGCAGGATGTCGACCGCCGCGAGCACCTCGAGCGTCGGCACGTCGCCCGCGGCGGCGAGCACGACGTCCGGCTCCTCGTCCTGCGCCTCGGACCCGGCCCACTCCCAGATGCCCAGGCCGCGCGTGCAGTGTGCGACGGCCTGCTCCATCGTGAGGAAGTTCGGCGCGGGCTGCTTGCCGGACACGACGACGTTGACGTACTGGCGGCTGCGCAGGCAGTGGTCGTACGTGCTCAGCAGCGTGTTCGCGTCCGGCGGCAGGTAGACCCGCACGACCTCGGCCTTCTTGTTGACCACGTGGTCGATGAAGCCGGGGTCCTGGTGCGAGAACCCGTTGTGGTCCTGGCGCCACACGTGGCTCGAGAGCAGGTAGTTGAGGCTCGCGATCGGTCGCCGCCACGGGATGTCGTTGGTGACCTTGAGCCACTTCGCGTGCTGGTTGAACATCGAGTCGACGATGTGGATGAACGCCTCGTAGCTCGTGAACAGCCCGTGCCGGCCCGTGAGCAGGTAGCCCTCGAGCCAGCCCTGGCACTGGTGCTCCGAGAGCATCTCCATGACCCGGCCGGCGCGCGCGAGGTGCTCGTCGACCTCCGGGCCGAGCAGCTCGGCGTTCCACTGCTTGTCGGTGGCCGCGTACACCGCCTGCAGCCGGTTCGAGGCGGTCTCGTCGGGACCGAAGATCCGGAAGTTGTCGGGGTTGCGGCGCACGACCTCGGTGAGGTACTCGCCGAGCACGCGCGGCGCCTCCGAGATGGACCCGCCGGGCTGGGGCACGTCGACCGCGAAGTCCGTGAAGTCCGGCAGGCGCAGGTCGCGCAGCAGGATCCCGCCGTTGGTGTGCGGGTTGGCGCTCATCCTCAGGTCGCCCGCGGGGGCGAGCGCGCGGATGTCGGGGTCGAGGCGGCCCGTCGCGTCGAAGAGCTCCGCGGCACCGTACGACTCGAGCCACCGCTCGAGCACGTGGAGGTGGTCCTCGGTGTCCCGCGCGTTGGCGAGCGGCACCTGGTGCGCGCGCCACGAGCCTGTCGTCTTCTTGCCGTCGATGTAGTCGGGCCCCGTCCAGCCCTTGGGCGTGCGGAACACGATCATGGGCCACATCGGCCGGGTCAGGTCGCCCGCCGCCGCACGCGCCTTGATCGCCGCGATCTCGTCGAGCACCTCGTCGAGCAGGGTCGCGAACCGGCGGTGCACGTCGAGGTGGGACTCGGACTCGTCGTACCCGCCGACGAACACGTGCGGCTTGTGGCCGTAGCCCTCCATGAGCGCGCGCAGCTCGTCGTCGCTGATCCGGTCGAGGACCGTGGGGTTCGCGATCTTGTACCCGTTGAGGTGCAGGATCGGCAGCACGACGCCGTCCTGCGCGGGGTTGACGAACTTGTTGGAGTGCCAGCTCGTCGCGAGCGGCCCCGTCTCGGCCTCGCCGTCGCCGACGACCGCCGCGACCAGCAGGTCCGGGTTGTCGAACGCCGCGCCGTACGCGTGCGACAGCGCGTAGCCGAGCTCGCCGCCCTCGTGGATCGACCCGGGCGTCTCGGGTGCCACGTGGCTCGGGATGCCGCCGGGGAAGGAGAACTGCCGGAACAGGCGGCGCAGGCCCTCCTCGTCGTCCGTGATGTCGGAGTACGTCTCGGAGTACGTGCCGTCGAGGAACGCGCTCGCGACGAGCCCCGGGCCGCCGTGGCCCGGACCGGTCACGTAGATCGTCGACTGCTGCCGCTGCGCGATCGCGCGGTTGAGGTGGGCGTAGAGGAACGTCAGCCCGGGGGTCGTGCCCCAGTGGCCCAGCAGGCGCGGCTTGACGTGGTCCCGCGTCAGGGGCTCGCGCAGGAGCGGGTTGTCGAGCAGGTAGATCTGGCCGACCGACAGGTAGTTCGCGGCGCGCCACCAGCGGTCGATCCGCTCGAGCGTCTGGTCGTCGACCGTCTCGCCGCGGCCGGCCTGCCACGTGGGTGTGGCCGTCGTCGTCGTGCTCATGCATCGCTCCCCGTGTCGTCCCGCGGACCGTGCCGCGGGGGTGGATTCGAGCCACTTCCAGCCAACCGTGCGCCGACTGCCCGCCGTGGGACGTCGGACCCAGGGTCCGCGGGCGCCACCTGCCATGAAACACCGAACCGGAGCATCGCGCCCGACGAGATCTTCGCAGGTCACAGGCCGTTCGGCAGCCTCGGGACCGGGTGATCCGTGCGCCCGTCGCGCCCGGGTGTGACGTTCGTGACGGGACGTGCGGCCGGTGCGCGTCCCGCACGTCCGGGCGTGGGCCGACGAGCGTGCGCGGGTTACCGTGTGACGTGCCCGAACGCCCGCCCGTGACCGTCCCCGACGGGACGCGCGCCCAGGCGTGGGCGGTCCGCGACGCGGCTGAGCCGACGACCATGTGGCGTGCGGCACGTCGGCCCCGGATGCTCGGCATGCTGGTGCTCCTGCTCGCCGCCGCGACCGTGTGCGGGCTGCTCGGTGCCTGGCAGCTCGACCGTGCGCAGGTGCGCGGGCACCGCGCGCAGGCGCAGCACGAGGCCGAGCTCGCCGCCGCGGACCCCGTCCCGCTCGGCGACGAGCTCGCGCCGCAGACGCCGTTCCGCGGTGAGCTCGTCGCGCGCAAGGTCGTCGTGACCGGTGCCTACGAGCCGGACGGCCAGGTGCTCGTCGGCGGCCGCGTGCACGACGGTGCGCAGGGCTACCTCGTGCTGACGCCCCTGCGCGTGAGCGACGCCGGCGGCGCGCACGGCGCCGCGGCGTCGGGTGCCGTGCTGCCCGTGGTGCGCGGCTGGGTCGCGTCGCCCGACGACGCCGACGTCCCGCCGGCCGGGCGCGTCGAGGTCGTCGGGTACCTGCAGGCGTCCGAGCAGTCCGGCGGCGGCGTCGCCGACGGTCGGGCGGACGCGATCTCGTCCGCCGAGCTCGTCGGCGCGTGGGGCGGGCCGATCTACACGGGCTACCTCGTGCTCGTCGCGTCCGACCCGGCGCAGGCCGGCGGGCTCGCGCTGCTCGACCCGCCGACGACCCCGGGCGCCGGGCTCAACGTGCAGAACCTCGCGTACGCCGCGCAGTGGTGGATCTTCGGCGGGTTCGCCGTCCTGCTGTGGCTGCGCATGGTGCGTGACGAGGCGCGCGGCCGTCCCGTCGACGACCCGGTGGCACCGCCTGCGGCGGGTACGGGTCCCGCCTGACGGCTCGCGGTGCGACGATGCACCCGGGACGCCGCTCCGGCGTCCGGTGCAGACGGGAGACGACGATGCTCGCCCAGGGGACGTACGACGCCGACTACATCGCCGACTGCCGTGCGCAGGTCGAGTCCGACATCGCCGCGTTCGACAGCGCGAGCGTCGAGAACGAGGGCGACGACCACGCCGTCGACGACCTCGAGGTCAGCTACTTCGGGGCGCTCCTGCTCGCGCTCGAGCTGCGCTTCGTGCGCCGCGAGCGCGAGCCGGGCGCCAAGGTCGGCGCGCTCGACGAGGTCCGGCTCGTCGCCGACTCGCTCATGACGAACGGCGGTCGGCTGCTCGAGCCCGACGGCTTCACGCTCGACCCGGCGAGCTCGGTGCTCGGCCTGCGCCCCGGCGACGACATCGTCGTGCGGTACGCCGACTTCGTGCGCCTGTCGCGCGCGTTCTTCGCCGAGCTCGAGTCCCGCTACCTCGACTGAGCGCGCGCTCGGTCCCCGGTGCGGTGCGTCAGCGCGCCTCGTGCTGCCACGAGTGCCACAGCGCGGCGTAGTCGCCGCCCGCCGCGACGAGGTCGTCGTGCGGGCCGATCTCCGTGATGTGCCCGCCGTCGACGACCGCGACGCGGTCCGCGTCGTGCGCGGTGTGCAGGCGGTGCGCGATCGCGACGACCGTGCGGCCCTCGAGCACGCCGCTGAGCGAGCGTTCGAGGTGGCGCGCGGCGCGCGGGTCGAGCAGCGACGTGGCCTCGTCGAGCACGAGCGTGTGCGGGTCGAGCAGCACGAGGCGCGCGAGCGCGATCTGCTGCGCCTGCGCGGGGGTCAGGGGAGCGCCGCCCGAGCCGACCTCGGTCTCGAGACCGTCGGGCAGCGCCGTGACCCAGTCCCACGCGTCGACGGCCTCGAGCGCGCGGCGCAGGTCGTCGCGCGACGCCTGCGGGTCGGCGAGCCGGAGGTTGTCCGCGACCGACCCGACGAACACGTGGTGCTCCTGCGTCACGAGCGCGACGTGCCCGCGCAGCTCGTCGAGGGGCAGGTCGACGAGCGGCACCCCGCCCACGCTCACCGTGCCGCCCGTGGGCGGGTGGATGCCCGCGAGCATGCGTCCGAGCGTCGACTTGCCGGCGCCCGACGGCCCGACGACCGCGAGGCGTTCGCCCGCGTGCAGGTCGAGGTCGATGCCGTGCAGGACGTCGTGCCCCGGGCGGTACGCGTAGCGCAGCCCGCGCGCCGTGACGTCCTCGTCGGTCGGCACGCCGCCGCGCGTCTCGCGGTCGGGCGCGACGAGCCGGACGCCGACGATGCGCGCGAGCGACGTGGCCGCGACCTGGATCTCGTCGAGCCAGAAGATGAGGTCCCAGACCGGGCCCGACACCTGGTACGTGTACAGCACGATCGTCGCGACGACGCCCAGCGAGACGTGACCCTGCGACACGAGCCAACCGCCCCACAGCAGGACCGCGACGGGTGCGGTGACGAACGCGAAGTCCACGCCCGGGAACAGCACCGTGCGCAGGTTCAGCGTCACGCTCTCGGCCGTGAACGCCTCGTGCAGGTCCTGCGTCACGCGGTCCTCGCGGCGCGCGCCCATGCGCAGCGCGTCGACCGTGCGGGCACCCTCGACCGACTCCGTGATCGTGCCGTTGAGCGTCGCGTAGGCGGCGGACTCGCGCAGGTACGCGGGGGTCGCGCGGCGCAGGTACCAGCGCACGACGAGCACCATGACCGGCACGCCGACGAACATCGCGACCGCGACGAGGGGGGACAGCACGAGGCACGCGGCCACCGTCAGGACGATCGTGACGACCGCGACGACCACGCGCGGCACACCGAAGCGCACCGCGTTCTGCAGCTTGTTGACGTCGTTCGTCGTGCGTGCGACGAGGTCGCCCGTGCCCGCCCGCTCGACGGTCGACAGCGGCAGCGACGTGACCGTGTCGACGAACTCCTCGCGCAGGTCGGCGAAGACCATCTCGCCGAACAGCATCGCGGAGCGCTGCGCGAACCGCGTGAGCACGGTCTGGCCGAGCACCGCGGCCGCGCCGAGCGCGACGAGCGTGTCGACGTAGCCGGTCGTCGTGCCCTCGGCGACCGCGTCGACCAGGCGGCCGAGCAGCCACGGTCCGGCGAGGCCGAGCACCGCGGCGCACGTGTGCAGGACGGCGATGACCGACAGCGGGCGGCGGTGCGCGCGCAGGAGGTGCGCCGTGTAGGCGCGCACGGTCGCCGCGTCGGCGATGGGCAGCTTCACGGCCGGCCTCCTGTCGTCTCGTGCGCGCCGGTCAGCGCGGGCGTGCCGTGCGGCGGGGTCGCGTCGTCGAGGCCGCGCTCGACCACGCGGCGGTAGGCGGCCCCGTGCTCGTCGGGGCGGGCGAGGAGCTCGGCGTGCGTGCCGGTCGCGACGACCCGGCCGCCGACGAGCAGCTGCACGTCGTCGACGTGGTCGAGCACGAGCGGCGAGGCGGTCACGACGAGCGTCGCGCGCCCCCGACGCTCGTCCGCGAGCCGGGCCGCGATGCGGGCCTCGGTGTGCGCGTCGACGGCCGACGTCGGCTCGACGAGCAGCAGGATCTCGGGGTCGAGCAGCAGCGCACGCGCGAGCGCGACGCGCTGACGCTGGCCGCCGGACAGGGACCGGCCCTTCTCGGGCAGCTCGCCGTCGAGCCCGTCGGGCACCGAGTCGAGCACGTCGTGCGCGTCGGCGAGCGTGATCGCGCGCAGGAGCCGCTGCGCGTCGCGCGGTCCGTGCACGTCGAGCTCGGCCGCGAGCGTGCCCGAGAACAGGTGCGGCGTGGCCTCCGCGAGCACGATGCGCTCGCGCACGGCGTGCTTGTCGAGGTCCGCGAGCAGCTCGCCGCCGAGCCGCACGGGCGTCGCGGCCTCGGCGTCGTCGTCGAACCGGGCCATGCGGGTCGCGACGGCCGCGGACTCGTCGGGGTCCGCCGAGACGAGCGCGCTCACGCGACCCGGCGTCACGACCGTGCCCGAGACCTCGTCCACGAGCGGGACGCCCGCGGCCGGCGCCGGCCGCGTGCCGGGACGCGCACCCGTCGCGGGCACGACGCGCAGCACGTCGAGGACCTTGCCCGCCCCGATGTAGGCGCGCGTCGCCGACTGCACCGTGTACGTCATCTGCTGCACGGGCCAGCCCAGGAAGGCCGCGAACCCGTACGCCTGCACGAGCTGCCCGGGCGTGATGTCGCCCGCGACCGCGAGGTGCGCGCCGTACCAGATGAGCACGACGACGAACGCGCCCGGCAGCAGCACCTGCAGCGCGTCGAGCCACGACTGCGTGACCGCGACCGACTCGCCCCGGCGCCGCACGAGCTGCGACTGCTCGCGGTAGCGCGCGGTGAACACGCCCTCGCCACCGATGCCGCGCAGGATCCGCAGCCCCGAGACGGTGTCCGAGCCGAGCGTCGTGAGCCGGCCCGACGCCTCGCGCTGCGCGGCCTGCCGACGCTGCAGCGGCCTGACGAGCGCGGCGATGCACACCGTCACGGTGGGCAGGCCGAGCACGACGATCAGACCGAGCGGCACCGACGTGCGGAGCATGACGAGCGCGGCGATCGCGTACGCCACGACCGAGCCCACGAACCGCGCGACGGTGTGGAAGATCTCGCCGATGCGCAGCGCGTCGTTCGCGACCGCGGACACGACCTCACCCGTCGGCAGCTTCGCGGTGATGGTGTGCCCCGAGTGCGACACGCGCTGCCCGACGAGCTGCGAGGCCCCGATCGACGCGCGCAGCCAGCTCTCGACGTCGTACCGGTGCCCGATCGCGGACGCGGCGGCCGAGACGAGCCCGAGCGCGAGGAGCCCGCCCGCGGCCCGCCACAGGTCGGCGCCGAAGCCGTGCGTGAGGCCCGAGTCGATCGCCCAGCCCGTGAGGTACGGCAGCGCTGCCTGGCACGAGAACATGAGGATGCCGAGCAGCACGGCGACGGTGAGCACGCCCCACTGCCGGCGCGCCTGCCACAGCAGGTACGCGACGGGCCCCGTCAGCGGCGGGGTGCCCGGGTCGGCCAGGGGGAGGGAGCGCACCCGGAGAACGTTACGTGCCGGTACTGACAGGCCCGAAGGCAAATACGGCACGGCGGACGTGCCGTGCACCACGCGATCGGCGTGATCGTCGGCGTGGTCGTCGGCGCGGGCACCGGGTGCGCCCGACTACCCTGGGCGCGTGACCCAGACGCCGCAGCCCCCCGCTGCCCACCGCCCGGTCCTGGTCGTCGACTTCGGTGCGCAGTACGCGCAGCTCATCGCGCGTCGCGTGCGCGAGGCGAGCGTGTACTCCGAGATCGTCCCGCACACGGCGAGCGTCGCGGACCTGCTCGCGAAGGACCCGGCCGCGATCATCCTGTCGGGCGGTCCGTCGTCCGTGTACGCCGACGGTGCGCCGTTCGTCGACCCCGCGCTGTTCGAGGCGGGCGTGCCCGTGCTCGGCATCTGCTACGGCTTCCAGGCGATGGCGCAGGCGCTCGGCGGCACGGTCGCGCAGACCGGGCGACGGGAGTACGGCGGGACCGCGGTCGAGGTGCGGGCCGCGGGCACGGTCCTCGCGGGCAGCCCCGACCAGCAGACGGTGTGGATGAGCCACGGCGACGCGGTGCACGCCGCACCCGCGGGCTTCGACGTGCTCGCGACGAGCGAGGGGTCGCCGGTCGCGGCGTTCGAGGACCGCTCGCGGCGCCTGTTCGGGGTCCAGTGGCACCCCGAGGTCAAGCACTCCGCGCTGGGCCAGCAGGCCCTCGAGAACTTCCTGTACGAGGGTGCCGGGCTGACCCCCGACTGGAACCCCGGCAACGTCATCGCCGAGCAGGTCGAGCGCATCCGGGCGCAGGTCGGCGACGCGCGCGTCGTGTGCGGGCTGTCGGGCGGCGTCGACTCGTCGGTCGCGGCCGCGCTCGTGCAGCGCGCGGTCGGCGACCAGCTCACGTGCGTCTTCGTCGACCACGGTCTGCTGCGCGCGGGCGAGGCCGAGCAGGTCGAGAAGGACTTCGTCGCGTCCACGGGCGTGCGGCTCAAGGTCGTCGACGCGCGCGAGCGCTTCCTGCACGCGCTCGCGGGTCACACGGACCCCGAGACGAAGCGCAAGATCATCGGCCGCGAGTTCATCCGCGTGTTCGAGGACGCCGCGCGCGAGGTCGTCGCGGAGGCGGGCGACGCGGGCGCCGAGGTCAAGTTCCTGGTGCAGGGCACGCTCTACCCCGACGTGGTCGAGTCGGGCGGCGGCGAGGGTGCCGCGAACATCAAGTCGCACCACAACGTGGGCGGCCTGCCGGACGACCTGCAGTTCGAGCTCGTCGAGCCGCTGCGCGCGCTGTTCAAGGACGAGGTCCGGGCGGTCGGCCTCGAGCTCGGCGTGCCCGAGGAGATCGTCTGGCGCCAGCCGTTCCCCGGGCCCGGGCTCGGCATCCGGATCATCGGCGAGGTCACGGCCGAGCGGCTCGAGATCCTGCGCGCCGCGGACGCGATCGCGCGCGAGGAGCTCACGCGCGCGGGCCTCGACCGCGAGATCTGGCAGTGCCCCGTGGTGCTGCTCGCCGACGTGCGCTCGGTCGGCGTCCAGGGTGACGGCCGGACGTACGGCCACCCCGTGGTGCTGCGCCCGGTCTCGTCGGAGGACGCCATGACGGCGGACTGGACCCGGCTGCCGTACGACGTGCTCGCGACCGTCTCGACGCGCATCACCAACGAGGTGCCCGAGGTCAACCGCGTCGTCCTCGACGTGACGAGCAAGCCGCCGGGCACGATCGAGTGGGAGTGAGCACGACGAGCGGCGGGTGCCGGTGACGGAGGGACGGGACGTGACGGACGGGACGAGCGTGGCGGTCGGCCGCGGGGCGGTGTGGGCGCGCAAGGCACGCGGTTCGCTCACGCGCTACCGCGTCATGGCCTGGGTGACCGGGTCGATGCTGCTGCTGCTGTGCGTCGAGATGCTGCTCAAGTACGCGGTGCACGCCGACTCGGTCGCGGACGCGCTCGCGTGGGTGCCGTTCGCGCACGGCTGGATCTACGTCGTCTACCTCGTCACCGTGTTCCTGCTGTGGAGCTCGATGCGCTGGGGCTTCGGGCGGCTCGTGACCATGGCGCTCGCGGGCGTCGTGCCCGTCATGTCGTTCGTGCTCGAGCGTCGCGTGCACGCCCAGGCGCTCGCGCGCATCGAGCAGGCGGAGCGTCCCTCGGCCTGACCTCGTCCGGATACGTGTGCACGCGGCGGCGTTTCCGGCGCGTGCGACTCGTCCCCCCTGGCTACAGTCGACCTGCAGGAACGCGGTCGGCGCACGCCGGACATCGTCGGACGACCGCGGTCGGGTACGGCCCCGCGCCCGACGGGCGACGCGGGGATCGCTCCAGCGGAGGGGAACAGACGTGGCTACTACGGCTCGCAAGCACGGCGCGCGGGGTCTCGGCCTCACGGTCATCATCTTCGGCATCATCTTCGTCGTGGCCGGTGCGGTCACGTGGGGCGCGGTGAGCAGCAACCTGGCGAAGGAGAAGATCACGGTCTCCGCCGACGCCAAGGCGTTCCAGGGTCAGCTCGTGGACACGCCGTGGGAGGCGTGGGTCCAGGCCGACATCATCAACCACCACGCGCTGGCGTCCACGGACGGCAAGACGTACGCCGAGCTCGCGCAGGACGACCCGAAGCGCGAGACCGTCATGACGGCGTCGTTCCTGCGGGCGTCGCTGTTCACCTCGGTCGTCGCGTTCGGCGTCGGGCTGCTCGTCGTCGGCATCGGCGTGGTGCTCCTGCTCGTCGGGTTCGCGCTGCGGCGGCTGAGCGCCGTCGACGTGGTCGAGGAGGTCGACCAGCCGCTCGTCGCGCCACGGCCCGACCCGGTCGTCGCGACCGCGGCCACGGCACCCCCGGCGCCGGCGGCTCCCGTCACGGCACCTCCCGCGGCACCCACCGCCGTGCCGACCGCGGCCGCGGCGGGGATCGCGACGAGCACACCGCCGTCGGCCGCACCGGCGAGCGCGGCCGAGCCGACGGTCGTCGAGCCGCCCGCACCGTCGGGCGGCACGCACGCCGCACCGCCCGACCCGGTGGTCGAGACGCGCGAGGGTGACGAGCCCCGCGCCTGACGTCCGGCCCGAGGCCCGTCCCCGATCGCGCGGGGCGGGCCTCGGGCCGTGCGCGGGCTCGGCCGGCGGGCGTCGTCAGTGGCGTCGGCGCACGGCCGAGACGATCGACCCGACGAGCAGCGCGAGCCCCGCGCCGGCGACGAGCACGATCGCCGCGACGTCGGCGTCGACGTGGCGCCCCCCGGCCCGGCCGAGCACCCCGGCCCCGAGCACGGCGAGCACGAGCCCCCAGACCACGGTCCGGACGCGCGGTGCCCGGACCTCGGGGGTGGTGGCGGTGGCGTCCGGCTCGGGCGTGGTGCCGCGGTCGTCGGCCTGCGGTGCGGTCGTGCTCATGCGTCCTCCCGGGTGATGGTGACCTCGCCCGCGCCGACGGACACGTCGAGCGAGAGCTGGGCCGCGCCGTCGCGGCTCGCGTCGTCCTGGAACGTGCGGCCGTCGAGCCCGATGCCGCCCGACGTCGCACGGTGGCCGTCGACGTCCCACGTGACGTTGCCGAGCCCCACGCGCACGGTGGCCTCGACGGCGGCGTCGGCGGGCACGACGACCTCGACGCGGCCGGCCCCCACGGACACCGGCACGACGAGCGTGTCGTCGTCCAGCGGGACGTCCGTCAGGTCGAGCACCGCCTCGCCCGCGCCGAAGCGCAGGCCGCCCTCGGCCGCGGTGCGGCTCGTGAGGTGCACGGGCTCGTTCGCGTCGTGGAACCCGGCGCCGTCCCACGACCAGCCGCGGTGGCTCGTGGCGCCGACGGGCAGCGACGCGACGAGCGCGGCGATCGCGAGGAAGCCGAGCGCTCCGCTGCGTCGGCCGCGCAGCCCCGCGACGACGACGCCGAGCCCGGCGAGCACGGCCGTGACGCCCAGCGCCGTGAGCAGGACGGGTCCGTCGAACGCGCCGCTGCGCTCGGCGAGCAGCAGGCCCGCGAGGGAGAGCAGTGCGAGCGCGACGACGATGCCCACGCTCGTCGCACCCGGTCCGCTCCGCCGCGGCTTCGCGGGCTCGGCGACCGTCGTGACCGTCGCGGGCGCCGTCGCCGTCGTCGCCGCGGGGCCGCCGCTCGCGTACGGCGACGGGTACGGCGTCGTCGGGGAGGGCATGGTCGGGCTCGTCGGCGCGGGCCCGTACGGCGACTCCCGGCGCGGCGCACCGGGCTGGTGGTGACGCGTCACGAGGACGAGCACGGTGATGCCGATCGCGACCACGAACGCGAGCCACAGCAGGCCCGAGACGACACCGAAGAACCCCTGCGTCCAGCCGGGACCCGCCTGGAACCCCCACCAGCCGCGGCCCCCGCGGCCGAGGCCGACGACGACGAGCGCGGCGGCGCCGAGCACGGCGACGTCGAAGCGGCCGGCGACGAGCTCCTCGGCGTGGATGCGTCCGTCACGCCGCTCGGGCAGGAGCGCCCACGCGATGCCGTACGCGACCGCGCCGACGCCCGAGAGCAGGAACGCGACGACGAACAGTCCGCGCACGATCAGCGGGTCGATGCCGAGGCGGTCGGCGAGCCCCGCGGACACGCCACCGATCCAGCGGTCGTCGGTGCGCTCGACGCCCAGGCCGCGCAGCCACGCGAAGAAGGCGCCGCCGCTGGGCGCGGGCGGGACCGCACCGGGGCGCTGGTCCGCCGCCGGTCCCGCACTCCCTCCCGCAGTCCCTCCCTCAGTCCCTCCCTCCGGGGGGCGCTGCGGCGAGGGCTGCTGGGGGGTCGGCTGCTCGGCCCCGGCGGGTCCGGTCGGGGGAGCGTCGGCGCCGTGCGCCTCGTCCCGGGGGTCGGTCGTGTCGTCCATACGACGATCTTCGGGCGCCGGTGCGCTGCGGCGACATCGGGTGCTCCCCTGACCGGACCCTGAGTTCCGGCCCTGAGCGCGGGTGCGCGACCCTGGGCCGGACCCTGGAACTGTCGTCGGGACGGTCCGGCGGTGTCCGTGACGTGTGACGATGCCGTCATGGACACGACCGCGGGCACGCCGCCGACGGCGCGCGCCGCCCGACCGCCGCTGCGTCGTCCGACGCGCGGACGGTGGGTGGGCGGCGTCGCGACGGGCGTCGCGGCGCACCTGGGGCTGCGCGTGCCCGTGGTGCGCGTCGCGTTCGTCGTGCTGTCCGTGCTGGGCGGGACGGGCGTCCTGCTGTACGGCTTCTGGTGGCTCACCGTGCCGCCCGGCGACCCGTGGGGCGCCGCGGCCGCGACCCGGCCGAGCGCGCTGTCCCGGATCGCGCGACGGCCCGACGCGACGGGCGAGCCCGGGCGACGCTGGCCCGTGACCGACATCGCGATCGGCGTGCTGCTCGTCGCGGTCGCGGCGGTGCTCGTCGCGGTGCGGGGCGACCGCGTCGACGCGGGCTGGGTCCTGCCGGTCCTCGTCGTGATCGCGGGGGCCGCGCTCGCGTGGTCGCAGCTCGACGAGGTCGCCCGCGGACGCCTGCGCAACCGCGCGGGCGGGCGCACGCCGGTCTCGGTCGTGCGGCTGCTGGGCGGCGTGCTGCTCGCGGGGATCGGCGTGCTGCTGGTCGTCGGGCAGGCGACCGGCTCGGGCGTCGACGCCGCGACGTTCGTGCAGTCGGTCGTCGCATCCCTCGCGGTCCTCGCGGGCGTCGCGATCGTCGTCGCGCCGTGGTGGCTGCGGCTGTGGCGCGCGCTCGCCGACGAGCGGGCGGCACGTGCGCGGGAGTCCGAGCGCGCGGACATCGCGGCGCACCTGCACGACTCGGTCCTCCAGACGCTCGCGCTCATCCGCGCCCGGTCCGACGACCCCGGCGAGGTCGCCCGCATGGCGCGCGCGCAGGAGCGCGAGCTGCGCGAGTGGTTGTACGCGGACCGGCCCGCACCGGGCACGTCGCTCGCCGCGGCGCTGCGGGCCGTCGTCGCGGAGGTCGAGGACTCGCGGTCCGGTCCGGGCGGCGAGCCGGTGGCGGTCGACACGGTCGTCGTCGGCGACCGCGTGCCCGACGAGGCGACGGCCGCCCTGCTGCAGGCGACGCGCGAGGCGCTCGTGAACGCCGTCGTGCACGGTCGCCCGCCCGTGTCGCTCTACCTCGAGGTGGGCGAGGCGCAGGTCGAGGTCTTCGTCAAGGACCGCGGGGACGGGTTCGACGTCGAGGCGGTCGGGCCGGACCGGTTCGGCGTGCGCGAGTCGATCCTGGGTCGCGTGCGGCGGCGCGGCGGGACCGCCGCGGTCACGAGCCGGCCCGGGCAGGGCACCGAGGTGCACCTCGTCATGCCGTACGCGGCGGTCCCGGAGGCGGCGGCCCCTGAGGGAGCGCCCCCGGAGACGGGGACCGACGCCGACGAGCGGGCAGGGCTGCGAGCACAGCACCGAGCACAGGAGGAACGATGACCGACCCCGACCGGACGGCCGACGAGGCGGTCGACGTCGTCCTCGTCGACGACCACCACCTGTTCCGCACGGGTGTGCGCGCGTCGCTCGACGAGCGCGTGCGCGTCGTGGGCGAGGCGGCGAGCGTCGACGAGGCCGTGCGCGTGGTGCACGAGCTCGCGCCGCCCGTCGTGCTGCTCGACGTGCACCTGCCGGGCGGTGACGGCGGGGGCGGGGCGGAGGTCCTGCGCGCGTGCGCCGACCTGCCGGGCACGCGGTTCCTGGCGCTGTCGGTCTCGGACGCGTCGGAGGACGTGGTCGCGGTGATCCGGGCGGGTGCGCGCGGCTACGTCACCAAGGCGATCGACGGACCGGCGCTGAGCGACGCGGTGCGGCGGGTCGCGGACGGCGACGCCGTGTTCTCGCCGCGGCTCGCGGGATTCGTGCTGGACGCGTTCGGCACGGCCGCGGGGGACGTCGCGACCGGCGACGACGAGCTCGACCGGCTCTCGGCGCGCGAGCGCGAGGTCATGCGCCTCATCGCGCGCGGGTACACGTACCGCGAGGTCGCCTCGGAGCTGTTCATCTCGATCAAGACGGTCGAGACCCACGTGTCCGCGGTGCTGCGCAAGCTGCAGCTCTCGAGCCGGCACGAGCTCACGCGGTGGGCCGCGGCACGCCGCCTGCTCTGACGTCCAGGGACCTAGGTCCTTTTCTGACGATGTGTCAGAACAAGTCGCGGCGCGTCGTATCCTGGGCCGCATGGATCTGCTCCAGCACCTCCTCGTCGTCATCCACCTCCTCGGCTGGGCCATCGTGCTCGGCGGCGTGCTCGTGAACATGCGGACGCCGAAGATCGCCGCGGGCGTCCTGCACGGCGCCCTGACTGCGCTCGTCACCGGGATCCTGCTCGTCGGGCTCGCCGAGATGTCCGACGAGCTGCGCGACCCGAACCTGGTCAAGATCGCGGTCAAGCTCGTCGTCGCGCTCGTCATCACCGCGCTCGTGGTCGTCGGGCAGCGCAAGCCCGAGAAGGTCACCACCGGGTACCTCGGCGCGATCGCCGGGCTCACGGTCGTCAACGTCGCGATCGCCGTCCTGTGGCGCTGACCCGGTAGCCTGCCGCGCGTGGCGGGCTGGGGAGAGCTGATCGTCGGGGTCGTCGTGCTCGTCGGCCTCGTCGGCGTCGTCGTGCAGGTGCTCCCCGGGCTGCTGCTCGTCGCGGGCGCGGTCGTCGTGTGGGGCGTCGTGACCGGCGGGTTCGTCGGCTGGAGCGTCGCGGTCGCCGCGGTCGTGCTCACGGTCGCGGCGTCGGTCGCGAAGGTCCTGCTCGCGGGGCGCCACCTCAGGCGCGGCGGGGTGCCGGGGTCGACGCTCGTGTGGGGCGGCCTCGCCGGTGCCGTGCTGTTCTTCGTCCTCCCCGTCGTGGGGCTCCCGGTCGGGTTCGTCGGGGCCGTGTACCTCGCGGAGCGCGTGCGGGTGGGCGACTCGCGCGCCGCGTGGCGCGCCACGGTCGTCGCGATGCAGGCGACCGGGCTCACGATCCTCGTCGAGCTCGCGGGTGCGCTGCTCGTCACGCTCGCGTGGCTCGTCGGCCTCGTCACGACCCACCTGGCCTGACGGTCGGTGCCCGACCGTCGGTGACCGACCGCCGATGGCCGGGCTGTCGGTGGGGCGGCCTAGGCTGGGCGGGCCATGACGTCGCTCTTCGATCACGCCCCCGTCCCGCTGGCCGACGGCTCCGCCGCGGCTGCTCCCGCCCATCCTCCGGCCGACCTTCCCGCCGGCCCTCCCGCCGGCCCTCCCGCCGGCCCTCCCGTCGGCTCGCGTGCCGTGCCCGCCGGTCTCGGGGCCTCGTTCCGGAGCGCCGTGGCGGCCGCCGCGGCGCGCTCGCACACGGGGGAGTCGTCGGGTCTCCCGCTCGTCGTGCCGCCGCGTGCGGACGACGAGCGCCCGGGTGCGGACCGCACGCCGGGTGAGCACGACGAGACCGCGCGGGCCGACGCGCTGCTCGACGGCCTCAACCCGCAGCAGAAGGAGGCCGTGGTCCACCACGGCGGTCCGCTGCTCATCGTCGCGGGTGCGGGATCGGGCAAGACGCGCGTGCTCACGCACCGCATCGCGTACCTGCTCGCGACCCGGCGGGCGCGCGCCGGCGAGATCCTGGCGATCACGTTCACCAACAAGGCCGCCGCGGAGATGCGCGAACGCGTCGCCGGGCTCGTCGGGCCCGCCGCGGGGCGCATGTGGGTCTCGACGTTCCACTCGGCGTGCGTGCGGATCCTGCGCCGCGAGGCGGGGACGCTCGGGCTGCGGTCGAGCTTCTCGATCTACGACTCCGCGGACTCGCAGCGCCTGCTCACGCTCGTCGCGCGCGAGCTCGACCTCGACCCGAAGAAGTTCCCCGCGAAGGCCCTCGCCGCCAAGATCTCGTCGCTCAAGGACGAGCTCGTCGACCCGGAGACGTTCGCGGCGACGTCGGGCGGCGGTGCGGCCAACGACTTCGACACCGCGCTCGCGCAGGTCTACACGCGCTACCAGGCACGGCTGCGCCAGGCGCACGCGCTCGACTTCGACGACCTCATCATGACGACGGTGCACCTCCTGCAGGCGTTCCCGGCGGTCGCCGAGCACTACCGGCGCCGGTTCCGCCACGTGCTCGTCGACGAGTACCAGGACACCAACCACGCGCAGTACGTGCTCGTGCGCGAGCTCGTCGGCACGGGCGAGGAGGAGGGGCTCGAGCGGGGCGAGCTCACGGTCGTCGGCGACGCCGACCAGTCGATCTACGCGTTCCGCGGGGCGAACATCCGCAACATCCTCGAGTTCGAGGCCGACTACCCGGACGCGCGGACCATCCTGCTCGAGCAGAACTACCGGTCGACGCAGACGATCCTGTCCGCCGCCAACGCGGTCATCAGCAAGAACCCCGGGCGCAAGCCCAAGCGCCTGTGGACCGACTCGGGCGCGGGTGCGCAGATCGTCGCGTACGTCGCCGACGACGAGCGCGAGGAGGCCCGGTTCGTCGTCGAGGAGATCGACCGGCTCGGGGACTCCGCGGGTGTGCGACCCGGTGACGTCGCGATCTTCTACCGCGCGAACGCGCAGTCCCGCGTGATCGAGGACGCGCTCGTGCGCGTCGGGCTGCCGTACAAGCTCGTCGGCGGCACGCGGTTCTACGAGCGCAAGGAGATCAAGGACGCGATCGCGTACCTGCGCGCGGTCGCCAACCCCGACGACGACGTCAACCTGCGCCGGATCCTCAACGTGCCCAAGCGCGGGCTCGGGGAGCGGTCCGAGGCCATGGTCGCGTCGTTCGCGGAGCGCGAGCGCACGTCGTTCGGCGCCGCGCTCGACCGGCTCGACGAGGTGCCGGGCCTGGGGTCGCGCGCGGTGTCCGGGCTCGGCGCGTTCGTCGAGCTCATGGCGGGGCTGCGCGCGCTCGCCGCGTCGGCGGGTCCCGCGGAGGTGCTGGGCGCGGTGCTCGACCGCTCGGGCTACCTCGCCGAGCTGCGCGCGAGCGAGGACCCGCAGGACGCGTCGCGCGTCGAGAACCTCGCGGAGCTGCACGCGGTGGCCACCGAGTTCGAGGAGAGCGACCCGGACGGCGACCTGGCCGACTTCCTCGAGCGCGTCTCGCTCGTCGCGGACTCCGACCAGATCCCGTCGCCCGACGGGCGTGAGGACGTCGCCGAGCGGGCCGACGAGCCCGAACCCGGGGTCGTCACGCTCATGACGCTGCACACCGCGAAGGGGCTCGAGTTCCCGGTCGTCTTCCTCACGGGCATGGAGGACGGGACGTTCCCGCACCTGCGGTCGCTGTCCGACCCGGACCAGCTCGCCGAGGAGCGTCGGCTCGCCTACGTGGGGCTCACGCGTGCGCGCGAACGGTTGTACATCTCGCGCGCCGCGATCCGTACGGCGTGGGGCGTGCCCAACGAGTTCCCGCCGAGCCGCTTCCTCGACGACCTGCCCGACGAGCTCATCGACTGGCGGCGGCGCGAGTCCTCGACGTCGTCGCTGCGCGGCGGTTGGGGCTCGGGGTTCGGGACGGGCGGGCGGTCCGGCTACGGCTCGGGCGGCTACGGCTCGGGGCGGGCCGGCTCCGGGGGCTACCAGGGCGGCTCGGGCGCTCGGCGTGACGAGCGCGAGAAGCGCCCGGCGCTGCCCTCGACGGGCGCGACGTTCGGCTCGGCGACGCCGCGGCCCGAGGGCGCGATCCCGTCGCTCGCGATCGGTGACCGGGTCACGCACGACGCGTACGGGCTGGGCACGGTCGTCGCGCTCGAGGGGGCGGGTCACAACGCGGTCGTGAAGGTCGACTTCGGCACCGAGGGCACCAAGCGTCTGCTGCTGCGGTTCTCGCCCGTCACCAAGCTGTAGCCGACGACGCGTCCGGGTGACCCCCGTCGACGGGCGGCCGTCGCGGTCGCTACAGTCCTGCGCACGCCCGGTTTGTCCCGATGCCTCGAGCGCGGAGTGTCGGCCGTGGGAACTCCTCCGGCCGCCCTACCGTGGTCCTGACCGCCCAGCGTGGAGGTGCCCGTGACGACCACGACGCCGCGCCCGGAGAGCGGCCCGCGCGGCGACGCGGGCGTCTCCGCGGACGCACCTGCCGCGGCCGACCCGCCGGGCCTCGACCCGGGTCGGGAGGCGGCCCCCGGTGGCCACCGGGCCGCGCGGCGGCGGACCGCGCACGACGACCGGATCCGCGGGCTCGACGGGCTGCGGGCGCTCGCGGTCGTCGCGGTGATCGCCTACCACCTGTGGCCGACGACGCTGCCGGGCGGCTATCTCGGCGTCGACGTCTTCTTCGTCGTCAGCGGCTTCCTCATCACGACGCTGCTGCTGCGGCAGATGGCGCGCACCGGGAACCTCGACATGCCGGGGTTCTGGCGCCGGCGGGCCCGGCGGCTGCTGCCCGCGCTCGGTGCGGTGCTCGTCGTCGGCACGCTCGCGGCGCGGCTCGTCGAGCCGGACCTCCTCGTCGGCAGCGGGCGGCAGTGGCTCGGCGCGCTCACGTTCTCGACGAACTGGCTCGAGATCGCGGCGGGCACGAGCTACTTCGACGCGACGCAGCCCGAGCTGTTCCAGCCGCTGTGGTCGCTCGCGATCGAGGAGCAGTTCTACCTCGTGTGGCCGCTCGTGCTCGTCGGGCTCGTGCTCGCGGTGGCCGCGCTGCGGCTGCGGGAGGGGGCACGGCTGATCGCGCTCGTCGTCGCGGGCGCCGCAGTGCTCTCGGCGGTCGCGATGGCGCTCGTCCACGCACCCGGGGACGACCCGACGCGCGTCTACTACGGCACCGGGACGCACGCGTTCGGGCTGCTCGCGGGCGCGGCGCTCGCGATCGGTGCGACCGGCCGACGGCGGGTGCTGCCGGACACGACCTGGGCGCGCGCGCTGCCGTGGGCCGGGCTCGCCGTCCTGCTCGTGCTCGTGCTGACCCTGCGGGCCGAGGGGACCTTCGCGTACCGCGGGGGCATCGCGCTCGGGTCGCTCGCGGCGCTCGCGCTCGTGGCCGCGTGCGCGCACGGGCGGTCGGCACGGTTCCTGCGGGTCCTCGAGATGCGGCCCGCCGTGTGGGTCGGGGAGCGGTCGTACGGGCTCTACCTGTGGCACTGGCCGGTGATCCTCGTGGTGGCGGCGCAGCTCGGTGACACGCCCGGCTCGCGACTGTGGTGGCGCACGGCGCTCGTCGCGCTCGTCGCCTCGTTCGGTCTGGCGGCGCTGAGCCACCGCTACCTCGAGCAGCCCGTGCGCCGCGACGGGTTCCGCGCGACGCTGCGCGGGGCGGGGGCCGCGCTGCGGGAGGGTCGCGTCGCACCGCGCGTCGCGGCCGGGACCGCGCTCGTGCTGGGGCTCGGCTCGGTCCTCGCGATGGCGACCGCGCCCGACGTGACCTCGACGCAGCGGGCGATCGAGGCCGCGCAGCGCGAGATCCAGGAGCGTTCGGGCCCGTCGTCGGACGGCACCATGACGGACGACGGCCAGGACGCACCGCGCGACGCGAAGGGCGGGGAGCCTGCTGCGGGCACGGACCCGGGGCCGACGCCCGGCTCGACGCCGGGCGACGACCCGACCCCGACCGGGGGCGCGACGGGAGCCCCGGACGGGACCGGTCTGCCCGACGCCGCGGCGCTCGCCGACGGGTCGGCCGTCGTCGGGTTCGGCGACTCGGTGCTCTCGGCCGCGGCGCCGGCGCTGTACGACGTGATGCCGCAGATCGCGCTCGACGCCAAGCCGATCCGCAAGTGGCTCGACGCCCCCGACGTGGTGCGGGCCGCGCAGCAGGCGGGCACGCTGCGCCCCGTGGTGCTCCTCAACTTCGGCACCAACGGCGGCTTCCAGTTCGACGGTTCGGCGCAGGCGCTCGACGAGACGCTCGACCTGATCGGTGCGGACCGGACCGTGCTGATCTTCACGGTCGTGGGGGTGAGCTACTGGGTCGACGACGCGAACGCCGAGCTCGCGGAGCGGGTCGCGGACCGGCCGAACGTGCACGTCGTCGACTGGCACGGCTACGTGACCCGGCACCCGGGGCTGCTGCACTCCGACCGCACGCACCCCAACATGACGGGCATCGCGGCGTACGCCGACCTCCTGCGCACCACGCTCGCCGACGTGTCGCACGCGTCGTAGCGCGTCGGGCGAGTGCCGGTGCAGCACGGCACGCCCGGTCGCCCTACGGTGACCTGATGAGCATGGGCGGCGGACGCGCGCACGGGACCGGGCTGGGGCGGCCCGTCGACGAGGCCGCCCAGCGGCGGCTCAACGCGCAGGCGCCGCGCGTCGCGCACCTGCGGTCGCGGGTCGTCGCGCTCTTCCGGCCCTACCGGTCGCGCATCGCGGTGACGGGGCTCATCGTCGTCGTGTCCGCCGCGATCGCGGTGGTGCCGCCGCTCGTCGTGCAGCGGATCTTCGACGACGCCCTCTTCCCGCGCGGCGCGAGCGGACCGGACACCGGGCTGCTCACCAGGCTCGTGCTGCTCATGGTCGGGCTGTTCCTGCTCTCGGCAGGGCTGTCCGTGAGCCAGACCTGGCTCACCTCGACGGTCGGCAACCGCGTCACGGGCGACCTGCGCGTGCGGCTGTTCGAGCACCTGCAGCGCATGGAGCTCGGCTTCTTCACGCGCACCAAGACGGGCGTCATCCAGTCCCGCCTCCAGAACGACGTGGGCGGCGTCGCGGGCGTGCTGACCAACACGGTGACGACGATCCTGGGCAACGTCGTCACGGTCGTCGCGTCGCTCGTCGCGATGGTGCTCATCGACTGGCGGCTCACGCTCGTCGCGGTGGTCCTCATGCCCGGGCTCGTGGTGGTGCAGCGTCGCGTCGGGCGCACGCGCGCCCGGATCGCCGCGCAGACGCAGGAGTCGTTGTCGGAGCTCACGAGCATCACGCAGGAGACGCTGAGCGTGAGCGGCGTGCTGCTGTCGACGTCGTTCAACCGGCAGTCGACGGAGTCGGCGCGCTACCGCGCCGAGAACGACAACCAGGTGCGGCTGCAGGTGCGCCGGGCCATGAGCGGCCAGGGGTTCTTCGCGGTCGTCCAGGTGCTCATGGCGAGCGTGCCCGCGGTCGTGTACCTCGTCTCGGGCTTCCTCCTGCACCGCGACGGCGGGGCCTCGATCACCGCGGGCACGATCGTCGCGTTCACCACGGTCCAGGCGCGCCTGCTCGGGCCGCTGCTCGGGCTCATGCGCGTCGCGCTCGACCTGCAGACGTCTGCCGCGCTGTTCGCCCGGATCTTCGAGTACCTCGACCTCGTCCCCCTCATCCGCGACGCACCCGACGCGACGACCGTGGACGCCGCTCCCGGCCCGCTCGGCCGCATCGAGTTCCGCGACGTCGAGTTCCGGTACCCCGACGCGGCGCCCGACAGCAGGCCGACGCTGCGCGGGGTCTCGTTCGTCGCCGAGCCCGGTCAGCACGTCGCGTTCGTCGGTCCCTCGGGTGCGGGCAAGACGACCGTGCTGTACCTCGCGCCGCGCCTGTACGAGGTGACCGGCGGACAGGTGCTGTTCGCGGGCGAGGACGTGCGGCGGCTGCGCCACGAGTCCGTGGTGGCGCAGGTCGGCATCGTGTCGCAGGAGACCTACCTCTTCCACGCGACGATCCGGGAGAACCTCGCGTACGCGCGCCCGGGCGCGACCGACGACGAGCTCGAGGCCGCGTGCCGCGCGGCCAACATCCACCACGTCATCGCGGGCTTCGCCGACGGCTACGACACCGTGGTCGGGGAGCGCGGGTACCGGCTCTCGGGCGGTGAGAAGCAGCGGATCGCGATCGCCAGGGTGCTGCTCAAGGACCCGCCGGTGCTGCTGCTCGACGAGGCGACGTCCGCGCTCGACACCGTGTCCGAGCGCGTCGTCCAGGAGGCGCTCGACACCGCGTCGCACGGCCGCACGACGCTCACGATCGCGCACCGGCTCTCGACCGTGATCGGGGCGGACGTCATCCATGTCGTCGACGCGGGCCGCATCGTCGAGTCGGGGACGCACGACGAGCTCGTCGCCGCCGGGGGCCTCTACGCCGAGCTCGCGGCGCAGCAGCTCGCGACGACCCGCATCCTCGCGGGCGAGGACCGCGTCCCGCCCGCGGACCACCCGGAGCGCCGCGCCGACCGTGCGCCGGCGGAGCCCGCCCGCGACGCGTTCGCCGCGGACGCCCTCGCGCTCGCGGCCGCCGACCCCGCGCGCGACGACCCCGCAGCCGACGGACCCGTTCTCGGTACCCCGGGCTGGTGATCGCGCGCGCGGCGGGTCAGGCGACACCCCGCGGCCAGTGACCGCTCGGGTACACCGTGAGGTTCTCGGCGGCGTTGGTGAGGTTGAGGAGCGCGCCGGTCGCCGCCATCTGGGCGGCTGTGAACGCCGTGAGGGCCGACAGCGCCATGGCGAGCGTCACCCCGGCCTCCTCGATCGCGTAGAGGACCCCCGCCCACGAGAACGCGATCGAGCCCAGCGCGGCGACCACGACGACGACCGCGGCGACGACCTTGGCGACGATGAGGCCCATCGCGATGTAGAACGCGAGCCCCGCGGTCGCGCACGTCACGAGCGACGTGCTGACGGCCGACGCGATCGTGTGCACCTGGCCCGCGGCCGCGGACTGCCCCGCGACGGCGGCGCGGTAGGCGCTCGCGGCCTCGCCCTGCCACGTCAGCGTCGCGCGCAGGGCGTTCGGGTGCACGGTGCCCGCGACCCCGGACGCCGGCCCGCCCACCTCGCGCGACCAGTCGAGCGCGCGCACGGCGAACAGCACGGGCGCGGCGGCGCCCTCGAGCATCTCGCCGACCGTCGACAGCACGTCGCGGCACAGCGCCCGCAGCCCGTCGGTCGCGTGCCGCACCGCCGCGCCGAACCAGCCGGGCACCCACGGGCGGGACACCGCGCGCTCGATCGTGTGCGGGAGCTCGGCGAGGTGGCGCGCCAGGGTCTCGTACCCCGTGCGCAGCACGGCGACCGTCGACTCGAAGGTCGCGGGGCTGAACGTCGTCGCGGTCATGAAGGCCTCCTGAGGGCGTGCGAGAGCGGCCCGCGGCGCGGACACGCTCACGGGTGGGGGTGGGGCGGGGACGGGTCGAGCGGTGCGCGGCTCAGACAGCGGTGACGTGACCCGGCGCGAGCGCGGCGGCCACGGCCGCGTCACGCCGGGCGTAGTCGTCGGCGTTCGCGCGCAGCGTCGTGGCGATCTCGGTCATGGCGACGGCGCCCTCGCGGCACCTTCCGCTCACGTGGTCGACCACCGCGTCGTACGCCCCGTGCAGCAGCGTGAAGATGCCGCACTGCAGTCGGCTCATCCGCAGCGCCTCGGCGTTCGTGGCGACGGCCGCGAGCGCGTCCGACTGAGCGTCCCACGTCGCGGCCTCGCGGTAGAGCGCGGGGAGCGACACGACGGTGCCCGTCACAGGTGCCGCCCGGTGCCGACCGTGACGTGGTCCGGACGCGACGACGGTCCCTGCGCGGCGCGCCCGGGAACGTTGGACAGGGCCCGCAGGTGCGCGAGGACCTCGGCGAGGAGCTCGTCGGAGACCGCGGGGGCGAGCGCGGCGAGCCGCCGGTCCAGGTCGGCGACCGCGCTGCGCACGGTCTGCGTCAGCAGCGCGGACAGCTCGCGTCCGGGCGTGCGTGCGACGCGGGGGCCGCGCAGCGTGACGCCGACGATCCCGCCGCGCGCGACCTGGACCACGACCTCGTCGTCGAGCGCGCTCGCCGTCCCGATCATCGCCTCGAGCTGCGAGCCCGACACCGCGTCCGGTCCGGCGGCGAGCGCGGCGATCGCGAGCTCGGCGAGCTCGGTGAGCGGGCGCGCGCGCACCTCGTCGGGCAGGTCGACGGCACCCGGTGCGGGCGGTGCGCCGGTCGACGCCCCGGACGTCGCGGGGGCCACGGGGGCCACGGGGACCACGTGCGGTCCGGCAGCGTCTTCGGCGCGTGCGGCACTCGCGGCACCCGCGCCGGCCTGCGGGTCGAGGCCGAACGTGGCCGCCGCGCCGTAGCTCCCGTGGACCGCGGACGGTGCGGTGACGGCGCCGACCGGCGGCGTCGGGGTGAGCGGCCCCCGATTCGCGAGCGCGCTGCGCGCCTCCTCGTCGAGCGCGCTCGCCGCGGACCGGGCGGCACCGAGGATGGCGCCCGCGAGGTCGTCGGCCGTCGCGTGCCGGTCCCAGCCGTCGACGACGTGCACCAGGACGGGCGCGCCGTACCGGTCGAGCCCCACCGCGACGAGCCCGGAGCGGTCCCAGCCGAGGCGCGTCTGCGCGTCGTGCGCAGCGGACGTCCCCGCCCGCTGCGTGCTGGTCTGCTGGGTCGCCGGTGGCGCCTGGTCGGGCGTGTGCGGGCTGGTCTGGCGGTCGTGCATGTCGCGGGGCTCCTCGTCGCGTCCTCGGGGCGGGCTCGTCCTCGAGGTGGACACTAGGGAACAAGTCGGACACGTGCGGGGCCGTCTCGCGAGGCTGTGCACAGCGAGGGGTCACCCCCCGAAGTCTCTCGATGTGAAGAGATCCACATCTCTCGACATGAAGAGATCTGGGTGCGACGGTCTAGCATCGATGCGGCGCACGACGGCCGCACCGAGGCCGCCGGAGGGCGGTCGACCGAGAGGAACTGGACCACAGTGGACCTGTTCGAGTACCAGGCACGGGACATCTTCGAGAAGCACGGCGTACCGGTGCTGGGCGGCATCGTCGCCACCACGCCGGACGAGGCGCGTGCCGCCGCGACCACGCTGCTGGGCGACCAGCCGGGCGTCGTCGTGGTGAAGGCGCAGGTCAAGACGGGTGGTCGCGGCAAGGCCGGGGGCGTCAAGCTCGCGCGGTCCGCCGACGAGGCGGCCGAGCGCGCCGGCGAGATCCTCGGCATGGACATCAAGGGCCACACGGTCCACCGCGTGATGGTCGCGGCGGGTGCGCGCATCGCGCAGGAGTTCTACTTCTCGCTGCTGCTGGACCGCGCCGAGCGCCGCTACCTCGCGATGTGCTCTGTCGAGGGCGGCATGGAGATCGAGCAGCTCGCGGTCGAGCGGCCCGACGCGCTCGCGAAGGTCGCGGTCGACCCGCGCACGGGCATCGACCAGGCGAAGGCCGACGAGATCGTGGCGGCCGCCGGGTTCGACGCGGCGATCGCCGGCAAGGTCGCGGACGTGCTGCGCAAGCTGTGGGTCGTCTACCGCGACGAGGACGCGACGCTCGTCGAGGTCAACCCGCTCGTGCTGACCGAGGACGGCGACGTCGTCGCGCTCGACGGCAAGGTGTCGCTCGACGCGAACGCGGGCTTCCGCCACGCGGAGCACGCCGAGCTCGAGGACGCGGCCGCTGCGGACCCGCTCGAGGCGCGCGCCAAGGAGAAGGACCTCAACTACGTCAAGCTCGACGGCGAGGTGGGCATCATCGGCAACGGTGCCGGGCTCGTCATGAGCACGCTCGACGTCGTCGCGTACGCGGGCGAGCGGCACGGCGGCGTGAAGCCCGCAAACTTCCTCGACATCGGCGGCGGCGCGTCCGCCGAGGTCATGGCCGCGGGCCTCGACATCATCCTCACGGACCCGCAGGTCAAGTCGGTGTTCGTCAACGTCTTCGGCGGCATCACGGCCTGCGACGCGGTCGCGAACGGCATCGTCGCGGCGCTCGAGATCCTCGGCGACGAGGCGAGCAAGCCGCTCGTCGTGCGGCTCGACGGCAACAACGTGGTCGAGGGGCGGCGCATCCTCGCGGACGCGAACCACCCGCTGGTCACGCTCGCCGACACCATGGACGGCGGCGCGGACAAGGCCGCCGAGCTGGCCAACGCCTGAGCCCGACAGCGACGAGAGAGAACAACTGACATGGCGATCTTCCTCACCGAGGCCAGCAAGGTCATCGTCCAGGGCATGACCGGCTCCGAGGGCACCAAGCACACGACGCGCATGCTCGCGTCGGGCACGAACGTGGTCGGCGGCGTCAACCCGCGCAAGGCGGGCACGAGCGTCGACTTCCCGGGCGGCGTGCAGGTGCCCGTGTTCGGGTCCGTCGCGGAGGCGATGTCCGCGACGGGTGCCGACGTGTCCGTCATCTTCGTCCCGCCGGCGCACACGAAGGGCGCCGTGGTCGAGGCCGTCGACGCGGGCATCCCGCTCGTCGTCATCATCACCGAGGGCGTCCCGGTCGCGGACACGGCCGAGTTCTTCGCGTACGCGCAGGACAAGGGCGTGCGGCTCATCGGCCCGAACTGCCCCGGGCTCATCAGCCCCGGGAAGTCGAACGTCGGCATCATCCCGGCGGACATCACCGGCCCCGGGCGCGTGGGCCTCGTGTCGAAGTCGGGCACGCTGACCTACCAGATGATGTACGAGCTGCGGGACTTCGGGTTCTCGTCGGCCGTCGGCATCGGTGGCGACCCGATCATCGGCACCACGCACATCGACGCCCTCGCGGCGTTCGAGGCGGACCCCGAGACGGACGTCATCGTCATGATCGGCGAGATCGGCGGCGACGCCGAGGAGCGCGCCGCCGCGTACATCAAGGAGCACGTGACGAAGCCCGTCGTGGGCTACGTCGCGGGCTTCACGGCACCCGAGGGCAAGACCATGGGCCACGCGGGCGCGATCGTCTCGGGCTCGTCGGGCACCGCGCAGGCCAAGAAGGAGGCGCTCGAGGCCGCGGGCGTGAAGGTCGGCAAGACGCCGTCCGAGACCGCCGCCCTCGCGCGCGAGCTGCTCTCGCGCTGACGCCCCGCTCGTCCACCGACGCCCGCACCGCCACCTCGGCCGGTGCGGGCGTCGGCGTGTGACGTGTGTCCGGTTCCTCCGACGCGCCGGGCGGCCTGCACGCGTCGGCGTCCCCGGCCCGTGACGATGGGGCGGTGAGCGTCCTGACGGGTTCCCGCCGCCGCACCGCGACCGGTCGCGCTGCGGCGACCCCGCCCACCGGGGTGCCGGGCGCCGGCCCGCGACGGGGCGGACGCGGACGGACCTCGCCGTTCTTCGTGAGCGCGCTCGACGGCTCGCCCGCCTGGGTCACGGGCGCGCTCGCGGCGCTCCAGGGCGCGCTGCTGTCGCTGCTCGTCGTCGTCCTGCCGTCGGTCGCCGCCTACGTCGCGACGTCGGCCGACCCCGCGAACGAGGGGGTCGAGTGGTTCCGCTCGGTCGTCGTCGGCACGAGCCTGTGGGCCGCCGGGCACGGTGTGCCGCCGGTCGTCGCGGGCAGCGCGGTCACGCTCGTCCCGCTCGGCGTGACGTTGCTCGCGCTGTTCACCGCGTGGGCGTCCGCGCGCCGCTCGGGCGTCCCGGAGCGAGCGGCGCTCGTCGCCGGGACCGCGACCTACGCCGCCGTGACCGCGGTGCTGAGCGCGTGCGTCGGGGGACCGGTCGCGGGCGTGCGCGGGCTGCTGGGCGGAGCGGCCGTCGCGGGCGCGGGGCTCGGTCTCGGGCTCCTCGCGCGCCCGGACGCACCGACGTGGCGCGAGCTCACGCGCCGTGCGCGCGACCGGGTGCCCGTGGTCGTCGGCGCGGGTCTCGAGGCGGCGACGGTCGCGGCCGCGACGACCGTGCTGGCCGCGTCGGTCGTCACGCTCGGCTGGGTGCTCGCGGGCCGCACGACGATCGTGGCGATCGCCGACGGTCTCGGCGTCGACCTGCTCGGCGGTGCGGTGCTCGCGCTCGCCGAGCTCGCGTTCGCGCCCGTGCTGGTCGTCTGGGCGGTCGCCTGGCTCGCCGGGCCGGGGTTCGTCGTGGGGGAGGGGACGCACTTCGCGCCCGACGCGATGACGGGCGGCACGCTGCCCGCGGTCCCGCTGCTCGGTGCGCTGCCCGGCGCGGACCTCACGGGCGGGCCGGCGCTCCTCGCGCCCGTGCTGGTCGTCGCGGCCGGTGCGGTCGCGGGCTGGTCGGTGCACCGCTCGTTGCGGGCGCGCACGGGGCTGCGGGCGTGGAGCTCGTCGCTCGCGTGCGTCGTGACCGCGGCGGGCGCCGGGCTCGTCGTCGCGTGCCTGGTGCTGGCCGCCTCGGGTGCGGTCGGGCCGGGGCGCATGGCGACCGTGGGGGCGTCGGCGCCCGCGGTCGCGGGCGCGGTCGCGGGCTGGGTGCTGCTCGGTGCGCTGGTCGTCGCGGTCCCGGCCGACCCGCGCGTGCGCGCCGCGGTCCGGGCGGGCGTGGCCGCGCTGGTCGGTCGCGTCGTCCCGCGCCGACGGGCACCGCGCGCGAGCACCCGTCCTACGGCCGGGTCCGCTCCTGGAAGTCCTTGAGGCGGTCCTGCAGCGCGTCCTGGAACCGGGACTCGCAGTCGTGCCGCGCGGTCACCGTGAGCGCACCCGCGAGGCACTCCTGCCGGTCGAGGTAGGCGGGCCACAGGAGCGTCATGCCGAGCGACGTCACGAGCCAGAACGCGGCCACGGCGACGCCGCCCGCGAGCATCGCCGTCATCGGCCCGCGGACGCGCCCGCGGAACGCGAGCACGAGCGTGCGGAGGCCGACGACGAGCGCGAGGACCGTGAACCCGAGGCTCGCGACCTGCCACGGCACGGGGAACGTCGCGGTCAGGACCGCGGCGAGCAGCAGCGCCGCGAACGTGCGCGCGTGCCGGGCGACGAGCGCCACCCGCTCCGGGTCGGGCGGACGGAGGTCGCGCGGCGAGCGTCCGCGCGGCGGCCGGTCGTGCCCGGGTGCGCCGTGCTGGTCGGGGTGCGGTGCGCGGGGCGGGTGGGCGACCACCCAGCCGGGCGGCCCCGGTGCGTGCGGCGGCCCGTGCGGCGCGTCCGGCGGCGTGCCGGGCGCCGCGTCGCCGCGGGAGCCGGGCGCGGCGCTGCCCGAGGGCCGGTCCTCCGGGGGCGCGTACGGGTTGCTCACCCCGGCATTGTCGCCCACGTCATGCGGCGAGGTGCGTCCGCCACCAGTCGACGGTCTCGCGCGCGACCTGGTTCCAGGGGGTCGGTGCGAGGCCGAGCAGCGACTGCGAGGCGGTCGAGTCCATGACGAACGGCTCGACGAACTGGTACTGCATCCGGCCGACCTCGCGCAGGACGGGGTGCACGAGCCCGACCGCGGCGAGGGCCGCGCGCGGCACGGGAGCGATGCGCGGCGTCGTCGTGCCCGCCGTGTCCGCGAGCAGGTTCGCGAGCTCCCGGAACGTGAGCGGCGCGTTCGTCGGGGCCAGGACGGGGCGGCCCCACGCGGCCTGCGTGCGGGCGGCGGCGGCCATGGCCGCGACGAGGTCCGGCAGGTACGTCCACGAGTGCGGCTGGTCCGGGTCGCCGACGGGGCGCGCGACCGTGCCGCGCAGCACGGGGACCAGCAGGCGGTCGCCCGCGTGCGTGTCGCCGGTCGCACGGGGACCGAGGTAGTCGGACGCGCGCACCTCGGTCGCCCGCAGGTCGCCCGCGGCGGTGCGGTCCGCGAGCTGCTGCCACATCGCGGCGCGCACGCGCCCCTTGGTCTCGGTGGTCGCGAGCGGGGTGTCCTCGCGCATGACGCCGCTGCCGGCGCCGTAGGCGTAGAGGTTGCCGGTCACGACGAGCACGGCCCCGGTCGCCTGCGCGGCGGCCAGGGCGGCCGCGTGCAGGCCGGGCCACACAGCGGGCCACCGGTCGTAGCGCGGGTTGGCGCACTGGTGGATCGCGTCGGCGCCCGCGGCGAGGCGCGTGAGCGCGGCGGCGTCCGCGGCGTCGGCGGCGACGTGGGTCCAGGCGCCCGGCACGGCAGGCCGGGTGCCGCGGCCGGTCGCGCCCGAGCGGGACACGACGAGGACGTCGTGACCACGGGAGGTCAGGAGCGCGGCGAGCGAGGTGCCGACGGGCCCCTTGCCGATGACGACGTGACGCGACATGACGACCTCCGAATAGTGTGAGCACCGCTCTCGGATGAGAACGATGCTCTCTCGCGACGCGCTCTGTCAAGAGCGGTGCTCCGGTTGGAGATCACCGCTCTCGTCGGCCATGATCGGGACATGAGCCCCGAGGCACCCACGACACCGCGCGCCCGCGCCCGCGCGCAGTTCCAGGCCGACCTGCTCGCCGCCGCCCGCACGCGCATCGCCGCCGAGGGCGCCGCCCAGCTGTCCCTGCGCGCCGTCGCGCGCGACCTCGGGGTCGCGTCCTCGGCCGTGTACCGGTACGTCGAGTCGCGCGACGCGCTCCTCACGCTGCTCATCGTCGAGGCGTACGACGACGTCGCGAGCGCGTGCGAGGCGGCACGCACGTCGTCCGTCGCGTCCGGCGTCACGCCGGGGGAGGGCTGGCTCGCGGTCGGGCGCGCGTTCCGGGCGTGGGCGGTCGCGCACCGGCACTCGTTCGAGCTGATCTACGGCACCCCCGTGCCCGGGTACGCCGCACCGCACGAGACCGTGCCGCACGCGGCGCGCGTCTGGGCCGCGATCGCCGGACCGGTCATCGACGCCGCGGTGCGCGGTGAGCTCGGTGCCGCCGCCGCGGACGAGCACGCGGACGGGCTCGTCGACCCGGGCGTGCTCGCGATCGCCGACACGCTGCTGACCGGCGACGGGAGCCCGGCCGTCCTGCTCGACGCGGAGGCGGCCCCGGTGCTCGTCGTGCGGTCGCTCACGCTGTTCGAGACGCTCGTCGGCGCCGTCTCCGCGGAGCTGTTCGGGCACCTGCACGACGTGACGACGTCCACCGCGCGCGCGTTCGACGTGACGCTCGCGCACGCGGGAGCCGGGGTCGGGCTGCGGGTCGCGGTCTGACGCGAGCATGCGGCCGGGACGGCACGGTAGGCGCCGGGCTAGACTGACCGCGGCCGTGACTGGCGAAGGTGGGACCGACCACCGGGGAGCGGCTGAACGTCCCCTGCAGCGCACCGCCCGCCTGGGTGCCTGGGTCCCCCTCGACGTCGACCCAGGAGTGTGCGCCATGAGCACCGTCCCCAGCCCCGACCAGAGCCTCGAGTCCGCGCGTCCCGTGCGCCGCGCGCTCGTCTCGGTCTACGACAAGACCGGGCTCGTCGAGCTCGCCACCGCGCTGCACGGTGCGGGCGTCGAGCTCGTCTCGACCGGCTCGACGGCCGCGACGATCGCGGCCGCGGGCGTCCCCGTGACGAAGGTCGAGGACCTCACGGGCTTCCCCGAGTGCCTCGACGGCCGCGTCAAGACGCTGCACCCGCGCGTGCACGCCGGGATCCTCGCGGACACGCGCCGCCCCGAGCACCTCGCGCAGCTCGACGAGCTCGGCGTCGCGCCGTTCGAGCTCGTCGTGGTCAACCTCTACCCGTTCACCGCAACCGTCGCGTCGGGCGCCACGCCCGACGAGTGCGTCGAGCAGATCGACATCGGCGGGCCGTCGATGGTCCGCGCGGCCGCGAAGAACCACCCGAGCGTCGCGGTCGTCGTCGACCCCGCGCGGTACGACGAGGTCGCGGCGGCCGTCGCGGCGGGCGGCTTCACGCTCGCGCAGCGGCGCGCGCTCGCCGCGCAGGCGTTCGCGCACACCGCGGCGTACGACACGGCGGTCGCGAGCTGGTTCGCGAACGCTTACGCGCCCGACGAGACCGCCACGGAGTCGGGCTTCGGCGCGGTCGTCGGCGCGCAGTGGACCCGCGGTGACGTGCTGCGCTACGGCGAGAACCCGCACCAGTCGGCAGCGCTGTACCTGTCCGACGAGGGCCGCGCGGGCCGCGGGCTCGCGGGTGCGACGCAGCTGCACGGCAAGGCCATGAGCTACAACAACTACGTCGACGCGGACGCCGCGTGGCGTGCCGCACACGACCACGGCGACGCGCCGACGGTCGCGATCATCAAGCACGCGAACCCGTGCGGCATCGCGGTCGGCGCGGACGTCGCGGACGCGCACGCCAAGGCCCACGCGTGCGACCCCGTGTCGGCGTTCGGCGGCGTCATCGCGACGAACCGGCGCGTGACGCTCGCCGCGGCCGAGCAGATCGCGCCCGTGTTCACCGAGGTCGTCGTCGCCCCCGGCTTCGACGACGACGCGCTCGCGCTCCTCACGCAGAAGAAGAACCTGCGGCTGCTCGTCGTCGAGGGCGCGACCGCGGCGATCGAGCTGCGGCCCGTGTCCGGCGGCGTGCTCGTGCAGCACGCCGACCGCATCGACGCGGCGGGCGACGACCCGGCGACCTGGACGCTCGCGGCGGGCGCTGCGGCGGACGACGCGACGCTCGCCGACCTCGCGTTCGCGTGGCGCGCGGTGCGCGCCGTGAAGTCGAACGCGATCCTGCTCGCGGACGGCGGTGCGTCGGTCGGCGTCGGCATGGGTCAGGTCAACCGCGTCGACTCGTGCCGCCTCGCGGTCGAGCGCGCGAACGCCGGGGACGACGAGCGGGCGCGCGGCGCCGTCGCCGCGTCCGACGCGTTCTTCCCGTTCGCCGACGGCCTGCAGGTGCTGCTCGACGCGGGCGTGCGCGCGGTCGTGCAGCCCGGCGGCTCGGTGCGCGACGCGGAGGTCGTCGCGGCGGCCCAGGCCGCGGGCGTGACGCTCTACCTCACGGGCACGCGCCACTTCGCGCACTGACCGGCTCGCGCGCCGGCCGCGGGCGCGCGCTCGCTGCACGGGCCCCGTCCGGCACCCTTCGTGGTGGTCGGGCGGGGCTCGTGCCGTGCGCGGGCTCAGACGCGCAGCGGGCGGGTCGGGTCGGCGGCGAGGTCGCGCGCGAGCGTCGGCAGGTCGCGCGCCGTGAACAGACGGCGCGCGGCGCCGACGTCGCGCGGTCGGTCGACCGTGAGCACCGCGGCGATCGTCTCCGTTCCCGGGCGGTACCACAGCGCGGTCCAGCCGCCCCCGCCCGCGGGCTCGCCCCGCAGCACGACCTCGTCGGCGGGGGCCGGCTGACCGAACAGCGTCAGGTCGTGCCCGAGCTGGGTCGAGAACACGTACGGCGCGCGGTCGGCGCGTGCGGCGCGCACCTCCTCGGGCGCGTCCGGATCGAGCAGGTCCGTGACGAGCGTGCCCGGGTCGCGCAGCGCGCCGTCCCAGTGCCCCCCGGGGACCCGGCCGTGGCGGTGCGACCGCCGCACGACCACGTCGCCCACCGCGCGCACGTGTCGCGGTGCCCCCTGCACCGCGAAGCCCTCGTCGACGAGCAGCGACCCGTCGCCCTCGCGCGGCAGGGCGTCCCCGAGCCAGCCCGTCGCCGGGCGTGAGCCGACCGCCGCGAGCACGACGTCGGCGCGCAGCGGCTCGCCGTCCGCGAGCCGCACGCCGTCGCCGTCGACCACGGCCACCCGGCGACCCGTGAGCAGCCGCACGCCGTGCTCGTCGTACCAGGGGACGGTGAGCGCGCCGACCGTGGCGCCGAGCGCTCCCGTGAGCGGCGTCGACGCCGCCTCCACGACCGTGACCTCGACTCCCGCGCGGGCCGCGACGCCCGCGACCTCGGCGCCGACCCAGCCGGCGCCGACGACGACGAGCCGGTCGCCCGGCCGCAGCGCGGCCCGCAGCGCGGCGGCGTCGGCGGCGGTGTGCAGCACGGCCGCACCGTCCCACGTCGCGGGGCGCACGGGGCTCGAGCCGGTCGCGACGACCAGCGCGTCCGCCGTGAGCTCGCCCGCACCGGTGCGCACCGTCACGGCGTCGTGCGTGACGACGAGCCCGCGCGCGCGTCGGTCGAGGTGCACCTCGTCCGCGAGCGCGACCACGTCGGTGCCGACCTCGTCGGACAGCCAGGCGGGCTCGACCCGGTCGAGGAGGTGCTTCGACAGCGGCGGGCGGTCATACGGCGGGACGCCCTCCGCGCCCAGCACGACCACGCGACCCGCGTAGCCCGCCTCGCGCAGCGCGGCGACCGTCTGCGTCGCGGCGAGCCCGGCCCCGACGACGAGCACGGAGCCGGGGACGCGTGCCGCACCCGACCGGGGGACCGACGGCGGGACGGGAGCGGGGTCGGGGTCGGGCGCGGGGGTCGGGCTCACGCGGCAACGGTAGTCTCGACGGTCGGGAGGTGGCATGGTCCACGAGCGGGTGCACGCGCACGTGCCGTCCGACGTCCGGCCCGGTGCGCGAGCCGGAGCATCGCGCGGCGAGTCGGCCGAGGGGCAGGGTCGGCGCACCGTCTCGTCGGTGTACCAGCCGGGCGGCCGAGAGCCGACGAGCGCACCGGTGCTCCCGTCGCCCGCGCCCGGCGCGCAGGTGCCCGCCGAGCAGCGTCCGCTCGACCCGCGGGCGATCGCACGCGCGTCGCTGCAGGCGTCGCGCAACGCCTCGTTGTGGTGGACGGCGGGCGGGGTCGTGCTCGCGGTCGTCGTGTCGCTCCTGGTCGGCACGGCTGCGGGCGCGTGGACGCTGTCGGCCGTGCTCGCGGCGGGCGCCGCGGTGCGTGGCCTGCGCCCCTCGCCCGGACCCGTCGCGCTGTCGGTCCGCTCGCGCGCGCTCGACGTCGTGATCCTCGCGTTCCTCGCGGTCGCGATCGCGGTCCTCGCGACGATCCTTCCGACCCCCGACGCCTGACGCACGACGCCTGACGCACGACGACTGACGCACGGAGGGCCCGGACGTGCGTCCGGGCCCTCCGTGTCCGTCGGGCTCGTGCCCGGCGTCAGTGCTGCACAGCGTCAGTGCTGCACGGTGTCAGTGCTGCCCGCCGTCAGCGCTGCTCGACGACGAGATCCTCGTCGGTGATGTCGACGTCGTCCTCCTCGAGGAGGTTGTCGAGCTCGGGGCGCTCCGCGGCGAACGCGCGGTAGACGATCCCGGCGAGCGCGGCGCCGACGAGCGGGCCGACCCAGAACACCCAGATCTGCGACCAGGCCCACGACTCGGAGAAGATCGCCGCGGCGAGCGAGCGCGCCGGGTTGAGCGAGGCGTTCGTGACGGGCATCGCGACGAGGATGAGGACCGCGAGCGTGAGGCCGATGGCGAACGGCGCGACGGTCGACTTCGTACGACGGTCCGTGACGCCGAGGATGACGCCGACGAACACGGCGGTCACGACGATCTCGACGACGAGCGCGGCGAACAGGCTGAACTCGACCTGACCGCTCGTCGCGGAGCCGAACGGCGAGTGCTCGCCGAAGCCGTTGGCGAGAGCCGAGTAGAACGAGCGGGTCGTGCCCGTGCCGTCCTGCGTCATCGCGGCGGGCAGGGCCTTGGGGATCGCGACGAACACGACCGCGGCGCCGAGCGCACCACCGACGAGCTGGGCGAGCCAGTACGGCAGCACGTCGCGCCACGGGGTGCGACCGCCGAGGGCGGCGCCGAACGTCACGGCGGGGTTGAAGTGCCCGCCCGAGACGTGGCCGACCGCGGCGACGCCGGCGGCGACCGCGAGGCCGAACGCGAGCGCGACGGCGAGCGCTCCGCCGCCGCCGCCGATGCTCGCGAAGTTGGTCGCGGCGTACAGCGCGACGCCGAGGCCCGCGAGGACGAGGAAGAACGTGCCGAACAGCTCCGCGCCGAGGCGCGCCGCGAGGCTCGGCGCCGTGACGATCACGGTGCCGGCCGGGACGACGAACGTGTCGTCGAGCTCGCCGACCGGGTCGTCCGCGAGGTCGGCGGTGATCTCGGCGGCGACCTCGGACGGTTCGCCCGGCAGGGTGGGGTCGGCGTCGGGCGTGGGGTCCACGGGCTCGGGGGCAGCCGCGGTCGGGTCCTGGGACATGGGGGTCCTGTCGTCGGTTGTGGGTGGTTCGCGGGCCAATATGCCAGGACAACCCGTCCGCGTCGGTGGGTACGGGGCACCAAGATCGGTTCGCAGGCTCGTCGGAACCGTCCAGGACCGGGCCCGGCGGCCCGTGGACGCGGCCGAAGTCTCTCGATGTCGAGTAATCTTGGGGCGGCCCAGCACCCACTTAGGAGTCCCGCATGGCGAAGATCAAGGTCGTCGGCCCGGTCGTCGAGCTCGACGGCGACGAGATGACGCGCATCATCTGGCAGTTCATCAAGGACCGCCTGATCCACCCGTACCTCGACATCGACCTGCGGTACTACGACCTGTCGATCGAGAACCGTGACGCGACGGACGACCAGGTGACGATCGACGCGGCGCACGCGATCAAGGAGCACGGCGTCGGCGTCAAGTGCGCGACGATCACGCCCGACGAGGCGCGCGTCGAGGAGTTCGGCCTCAAGAAGATGTGGCTGTCGCCCAACGGCACGATCCGCAACATCCTCGGTGGTGTCGTGTTCCGCGAGCCGATCATCATCTCGAACATCCCGCGCCTGGTCCCGGGCTGGAACAAGCCGATCATCATCGGCCGCCACGCGCACGGTGACCAGTACAAGGCGACGAACTTCAAGGTCCCCGGCGCCGGCACGCTCACGCTGACCTTCACCCCCGCGGACGGCTCGGAGCCGATCCAGCAGCAGGTCGTCACGTACCCCGAGGAGGGCGGCGTGGCGATGGGCATGTACAACTTCAACGAGTCGATCCGCGACTTCGCGCGGGCCTCGTTCGCGTACGGCCTGCAGCGCGGCTACCCGGTCTACCTGTCGACGAAGAACACGATCCTCAAGGCGTACGACGGTGCGTTCAAGGACATCTTCGCCGAGGTGTTCGAGGCCGAGTTCAAGGCCGACTTCGACGCGGCCGGCCTGACGTACGAGCACCGCCTGATCGACGACATGGTCGCGGCCGCGATGAAGTGGGAGGGCGGCTACGTCTGGGCGTGCAAGAACTACGACGGTGACGTGCAGTCCGACACGGTCGCGCAGGGCTTCGGCTCGCTCGGTCTCATGACGTCGGTGCTCATGACGCCGGACGGCAAGACGGTCGAGGCCGAGGCGGCGCACGGCACGGTCACGCGGCACTACCGCCAGCACCAGGCGGGCAAGCCGACGTCGACGAACCCCATCGCGTCGATCTTCGCGTGGACGGGCGGCCTCAAGCACCGCGGCAAGCTCGACGGCACGCCGGAGGTCACGCAGTTCGCCGAGACGCTCGAGAGCGTCGTCGTGTCGACCGTGGAGAGCGGCAAGATGACGAAGGACCTCGCGCTCCTCATCGGCCCGGACCAGCCGTGGCTGACGACGGAGGACTTCCTCGCGGCGCTGGACGAGAACCTGGCGGCGCGCCTGGCCTGACGCCGGGAACCGCCCACGACGGACGCCGTCACCCCGTCGGGTGGCGGCGTCCGTCGTCGTCTGCGGGTCGGGCAGCCCGGACGGCGCGCGTGACCTGCGCGCGGTCCGCACGGGGGTGTACGTCCCATTGGTCACGGGTTGGGCACGGCAGCAGCAAACTCTTGCTGCAAGTTGCGGCAAGCCGATACGGTGCGGGGCGTCCCCCGACGACGTCGTCGGCGGACCGCCCCGCGCGACGACCTCCGCAGTGCCGCCGCGCGGGGCACCAGCCCCACATGCCCGCGCCCCCGCGCGGAGACGAAGGAGTCGTCGCATGTCCAGCGCCCCCGCGCACGCTCGTCGGAGCCCCGCCGTACGGACGTCGGCCCTGACGTCCGCCCTGACCGCCGCCGCGCTCGCGCTCGTCGGCGCCGTCACGCTCGTCCCGCGCGCGCAGGCCGCGGACCCCACGTACACGCTCGTCGGCTCGCTGCAGACGGCGCTCGGCTGCGCGGCCGACTGGGACCCGACGTGCACCGACGGCGACCTCGACCCGGTCGCGGGTGAGGACGGCCGGTTCACGACGACCGTCACGCTCGGTGCGGGCAGCTACGAGGCCAAGGTCGTGCGGGACCACTCGTTCGACGTCGCCTACGGCTTCGGCGGCGACAGCGCGTCGGGTGCGGGCAACGTGCCGCTCGTCCTCGCGGGCGACACGCGCCTGCGCGTGGACTTCGACGTCGCGTCCGGGCGCACGTCGTTCACGCCACTGGACCTGCAGGAGGAGGCCGAGCAGGACGCCACGGCCGTCGCTCCCGTGCGCGAGCCCGGGTCGGGCAAGCAGTTCTACTTCGTCATGACCGACCGGTTCGCGAACGGCGACCCGACGAACGACCACGGCGGTCTCGCGAGCACCGACCGGCTCGTGACGGGCTTCGACCCGACCGACAAGGGCTTCTACCAGGGCGGCGACCTCGCGGGGCTCGCGTCGCAGCTCGACTACATCGAGGGACTGGGGACCACGGCGATCTGGCTCACGCCGTCGTTCACGAACAAGTTCGTGCAGGGCGTCGGGACCGACGACGTCTCTGCCGGGTACCACGGGTACTGGGTCACCGACTTCACGAGCATCGACCCGCACTACGGCAGCACGGCCGAGCTGAAGGACCTCATCGACGCCGCGCACGGCAGGGGCATCGACGTCTACTTCGACATCATCGCCAACCACACGGCCGACGTGATCCAGTACGACGACGACCTCACGTCGCACCCGTACGTGCCGCTGGCCGAGAAGCCCTACCGCGACGCCGCCGGCGACGACTTCGCGCTCGCGGACGTCGTCGGGAAGCCGTTCCCCGCGCTCGACGCCGCGACGTCGTTCCCGTACGTGCCGGTCGTGCCGGAGGACGAGCGGGACGCCAAGACGCCGGCGTGGCTCAACGACCCGACGCTCTACCACAACCGCGGTGAGTCGACCTACGCGGGCGAGTCCGCGACGCTCGGCGACTTCGGCTCGCTGGACGACCTCATGACCGAGAACCCGGCGGTCGTCGACGGCATGGTCGAGATCTTCGAGGACTGGGTCGACTTCGGCATCGACGGCTTCCGGATCGACACGGTCAAGCACGTGAACATGGAGTTCTGGACGCAGTGGACGCAGCGCGTCATGCAGCACGCGCACGCCCAGGGCAAGGACGACTTCTTCATGTTCGGCGAGGTCTACGACGCCGACGCGACCAAGACGAGCCCGTACGTGCGCGACACCGACATGAGCTCGGTGCTCGACTTCGCGTTCCAGAGCGCGGCGGTGCAGTACGCAGGCGGCGGCTCGGCGCGCAGCCTGGCGGGCCTGTACGCGTCGGACGACTACTACACGATGCCGGACTCCAGCGCCTACGCGCTGCCGACGTTCCTCGGCAACCACGACATGGGCCGCATCGGCCACTTCCTCGCGGGTCAGGACGACGCCGAGCAGCGCGACGTGCTCGCGCACGAGCTCATGTTCCTCACGCGCGGCCAGCCGGTCGTCTACTACGGCGACGAGCAGGGCTTCGTCGGGACGGGCGGCGACAAGGACGCCCGGCAGTCGATGTTCGGCACGCAGGTCGACTCGTACGCGACGCAGCCGCTCGTCGACGGCACGACGATGGGCACGGCCGACCACTTCGACACGACCTCGACGCTCTACCAGGACATCGCCGCGCTGGGTGCGCTGCGGGCCGCCCACCCGGCGCTCGCGGACGGTGCGCAGATCGAGCAGCACGTCGCCGACGGCACGGGCGTGTACGCGCTCAGCCGCGTCGACCGCGATGAGCAGGTCGAGTACCTCGTCGCGGTGAACAACGCCACGAGCGCGCGATCGGCGACCTTCACGCCGCTCACGCCGGGCGCGACGTTCGAGGCGCTGTACGGCGCGACGGGCCAGGTCACGGCCGACGACGAGGTCACGCTCGAGGTCCCGGCGCTGTCCGCCGTGGTCTACCGCGCGACGAGCCCGCTGCCGACGCGGGCCGCGGCGATCGGCGCGCACTTCGACGGCACGCCGGGCCTGCCGGTCACGCCGCTCGAGGAGCTCGCGGTCACGCTCGACGACGAGGCGTACGCCGAGACGACGTTCTCGTGGCGCGTCGCGGGCGACGACGACTGGTCGCTGCTCGGCACGAGCGACACGGGTGCGCCGCGCGTCTTCCACACCACGGCCGGGCTGCCGGCGGGTGCGCTCGTCGAGTACCGCGCGGTCGTCGCGGACGCGAGCGGCAACACGTCGGTCGCGACGACGTTCGCGGCGGTCGGCGAGGGCTGGGGCCCGGGCACGCCGGTGGTCGAGGGGGCCGCCGAGCTCGTGACGATCCCCGGCGACCACAACCCTGCCATGGGCTGCTCGGCGGTGTGGCAGCCGACGTGCGCCGCGGCACAGCTGACGAAGCAGGACGACGGCCGCTGGTCGGGCACGTTCTCGCTGCCCGCGGGGACGTACGAGTACAAGGTCGCGATCGGCGCGGCGTACCACGCCGCCCAGGGCGACGGGGAGTGGTTCGAGAACTACGGCGTCGACGGGATCAAGAACTCGCCGACGGACAACCTCTCCTACACCGTGACGGACCCGGACCGGCCGGTGACGTTCTGGTACGACCCGGCCACGCACCGCGTGACGAACGACGCCGCGGGTGCGATCTACACGGTCGCGGGCGACTTCCAGATGGCCCTCGGGTGCGCGAAGGACTGGAGCGAGACCTGCCTGACGGGGCTGCTCGCGGACCCCGACGGCGACGGCGTGTGGACCTACACGACGTCCGCGATCCCCGCGGGGACGTACGAGGCGAAGGCGGTCGAGAACTTCTCCTGGTCCACCAGCTACGGGGCGGGCGGCGACAACGTCCCCTTCGCCGTGACGGCCGAGACGCCGACCGTCACGTTCCGCCTCGACACCGCGGCGGGCGAGCTCACGATCGACGCGGCCGCGCCGCAGGAGCCGGGCACGGGTGACCTCGTCGTGACCGTGCCGGGCAGCCACAACATCGCGATGGGCTGTGCCAGCGACTGGGCGCCCGGCTGCGCGCAGGCGCAGCTCACGCTCCAGCCGGGCGGGCTGTACGCCGGAACGTTCCCGATCCCGGCCGGCGACTACGAGTACAAGATCGCGGTCGGCGGCTCGTGGACGGAGAACTACGGTCCGGGGGGTGTGCGGGACGGCGGCAACGCGCAGTACTCGCTCGCCGCGGACAGCGACGTCACGTTCGTCTACGACCCGGTCTCGCACCTGTTCACGTCGACCGCGCAGGCGCCGCTGCTGACGCTCGCGGGCGACTTCCAGGACGAGCTCGGCTGCCCGAGCGACTGGGCGCCGGACTGCCTCGCGGCCATGCTGTGGGACGGTGACGGCGACGGGACCTACGAGTTCGCGACGACCGCGCTGCCGACGGGTGCGTACAACGTCAAGGTCGCGCAGGGCCGGTCCTGGGCCGTCAACTGGGGTGCCGACGGCGCCCCGGGCGGTGGCAACATCGGGTTCTCGGCGTCCGAGGGCAAGCAGGTGCTGTTCTCGTTCGACTCGACCACGAAGGTGCTGACCGTGACCGTCCAGGACCCGCCGCTGCCGGGCACGGGCACGTCGCGCGCGCACTGGGTCACCGCGGACACGCTCGCGTTCCCGCGCGACCTGCTGCCGACGGGCGTCGACGTCGCCGACCTGACGTGGGCCCTGCACACGTCGCGCACGGGCGGGATCGGGCTCGTCGACGGTGAGGTGACCGGCGCGGACGACGAGGTGACCCTCACGTACGACCCCGCGGGACTGTCTGCGCAGGTCACGACGACGTTCCCGGCGCTGTCCGGCTACGTCGCGCTGCACGCGTCGCGCGCCGACGCGAAGCGTGCGGGCACGCTGCTCGAGAGCGAGCTGCGCGTCCTCGCCTCCGGGACCGACGGGCCGGTGGCGTTCACGGGCGTCCAGGTGCCGGGCGTGCTCGACGACCTCTACGCCGACGCCGCGGCCGACGCGACGCTCGGCCTGACCTGGAAGGGGACGAAGCCGTCGTTCGCCCTGTGGGCCCCCACGGCGCAGTCCGCCGAGCTCCTGGTGTGGACCGGTCCGACGACCGCCTCGCCCCAGCACGTCCCGGCGAAGCGCGGCAAGGACGGTGTGTGGCGCGTCGACGGCGCGAAGGCGTGGGCCGGCGCGGCCTACCGCTGGGCGGTCACGGTGTACGCGCCGAGCCTCGACGCGGTCGTCGTGAACGAGGTCACCGACCCGTACTCGGTCGCGCTCACGACGGGCTCGACCCACTCGGTCGTCGTCGACCTGCGCGACGCGGCGACGCGGCCGGGCGTGTGGGAGCGCACCGCGGCCCCGCGCATCGAGCAGGACGTGGACCGCACGATCTACGAGCTGCACGTGCGCGACTTCTCGATCGCGGACGAGACGGTGCCGGCCGACGAGCGCGGCACGTACCTCGCGTTCGCGCGGGACAGCGCCGGCATGCGACACCTCGCCCGGCTCGCGGACGCGGGCCTCAACACCGTGCACCTGCTGCCGACGTTCGACATCGCGACGATCGAGGAGGACCGCGCGGCCCAGGCCACGCCGGACTGCGACCTCGCGTCGTACGCCCCGGACTCGACGCAGCAGCAGGCGTGCATCGGTGCGGTGGCCGACGAGGACGGCTTCAACTGGGGGTACGACCCGTACCACTACCAGACGCCCGAGGGCTCGTACGCCGTGCACCCCGACGGCGCGGCGCGCATCGCCGAGTTCCGCACGATGGTCGGTGCGCTGCACGCGACCGGGCTGCAGGTCGTGCTCGACGAGGTCTACAACCACACCTCGGCGGCGGGCCAGGCGGACACGTCGATCCTCGACAAGGTCGTCCCGGGGTACTACCACCGGCTCGACGCGGCGGGGAACGTCCAGACGAGCACGTGCTGCTCGAACGTCGCGACCGAGCACGCGCTCGCGGGCAAGCTCATGGTCGACTCCGTGGTGCTCTGGGCGAAGCAGTACAAGGTCGACGGGTTCCGGTTCGACCTCATGGGTCACCACTCGGTCGCGAACCTGCTGGCGGTGCGGCACGCGCTCGACGCGCTGACGCTCACGAAGGACGGCGTCGACGGCAAGGCGATCTACCTGTACGGCGAGGGCTGGAACTTCGGCGAGGTGGCCGACGACGCGCTGTTCGAGCAGGCCCGGCAGGGCAACCTCGGCGGCACGGGCATCGGAACGTTCTCCGACCGGCTGCGTGACGCCGTGCGCGGTGGCGGGCCCTTCGACGAGGACCCGCGCGTGCAGGGCTTCGGCTCGGGGCAGTCGACCGACCCGAACGGCTCGCCCGCCAACGGTGACGCCGACCAGCAGGCCGCGACGCTCGCGCACCAGAGCGACCTCGTGCGGCTCGGGCTCGCGGGCAACCTCGCGGACTACGCCTTCACGACGAGCGACGGCGTGCTGACGAAGGGCTCGGACCTCGACTACAACGGCCAGCCGGCCGGGTACGCGAGCGAGCCCGACGAGGTCATCACCTACGTCGATGCGCACGACAACGAGACGCTGTGGGACGCGCTCACGCTCAAGCTCCCGCAGGCGACCTCGATGGCGGACCGCATCCGGATGAACACGCTGTCGCTCGCGACGACCGCGCTCGCGCAGACGCCGTCGTTCTGGCACGCCGGGGCCGACATGCTGCGCAGCAAGTCCCTCGACCGCAACAGCTACAACGCGGGGGACTGGTTCAACGCGATCGACTGGACGGGTCAGGACAACGGGTTCGGGCACGGTCTGCCGCAGGCGGCGGACAACCAGGCGAAGTGGACCTACCAGCAGCCGCTGCTGGCCGACGCCGCGCTCAAGCCCACGGCGGCGGACGTCGCGACGGCCTCGGCCGCCGCGCAGGACCTGCTGCGGCTGCGGTCGTCGACCCGGCTGCTGCGGCTCGGCTCGGCCGCCGCGATCGAGACCAAGCTGACCTTCCCGGGCAGCGGTCCGGACGCGACGCCCGGGGTGATCGTCATGAGCGTGGACGACACGATCGGCGCCGACGCCGACCCCGCGCTCGACGGCGTGCTCGTCGTCTACAACGCGGGGACGACCGCGACGACGCAGGTCGTCCCGTCGCTCGCGGGCCGGTCGTACGCGCTGTCCCCCGTGCAGGCCCACGGGTCCGACGCGGTCGTCAAGGCGACCACGTGGGACACCGCGACCGGTGCGGTGACGGTCCCGGCCCGGACGGTCGCGGTCCTCGTCGAGGCACAGACGTCGCAGCCCACGGGCCCGACGCCGACGACGAAGCCGCACGAGCCCGGTGAGCACGGCACGCCCGGCGAGCACGGCACGCCGGGGCACGGTGCGAAGCCCACGCTCCACCTGTCGCTGCACGACGTGCGTCGGGGGGCCGCGCTGCACGTGCGCGGCGCGGGCTTCGAGCCCGGCGAGCGAGTGCAGGTCTGGCTGCACTCGACGCCGCAGCTCCTGCTCGGGGCGAAGGCGGCGGGCGACGGGTCGGTCGACCTCACGGTGACGATCCCGCTCGACGCGGCGCTCGGCGCGCACACGCTCGAGGTGCGCGGGCTCTCGTCGGGGCTCAGCGGCGAGGCGGCGATCCAGGTGCTCGAGGCGGACCCCCGCCTCGCGACGACGGGCTTCGACCCCGTCCTGGCCGCCCTGGCGGCCGCGGCCCTGGTCGCCGGCCTGGTCCTGCTCCTGGTGGTCCGCCGCCGCCGCGACCCCGGCTCGGCCGCCTGACGGCGCCTGACCCGATGGGTGCGGGTGGGGTTGGTCGCTGCTGACGCGACCGACCCCACCCGCATCACGCGGTCACGACACCGTGCAGGGGGTGCCGTTCAGCGCGAAGGTCGTCGGGCGCGGGTTGGAGCCCGTGTGGCTCGCGTTGAAGCCGAGCTGGGTGCTCGCGCCCGGGGCGAGCCGGCCGTTCCACGACTCGTTCGTCAGCGTCACGGCACCACCGCTCTGCTGCAGGACCGAGCTCCACGCCTGCGTCACCTGCTGACCCGACGCGAACGTGAACGTCAGGCGCCAGCCGTCGACGGGCACCGACGACGTGTTCGTCACCGCGAGGTTCGCCGTGAACCCGGTGTTCCACTGGTTGACCTGGTAGGACACCGCGCACGAGCCGCCCGGTGCCGGGGTCGGGCTCGGTGAGGGGGTCGCGGTCGGCGAGGGTGTGCTGCTGGGCGTGGGACTGGGTGTCGGGCTCGACGTCGGGCTGGGCGTCGCGCTCGGGGTCGGCGTGGGCGTCGAGGTCGGCCGGTGGTCGATGCCGAAGAAGCGCAGCGTCGCGGCCTCGTCGATCGCGATGCCGTGCGAGACGCCCTGCTCGCTGTTCGCCTCGACGAGCGCCTGGTCACCCGTCGAGCCGTAGCGCGTGCGCGTGCGCGAGCCCGCGAGCTGCTCGGTCGAGACCGGCGTCTGGCTCACGCCGAGCACGTTCGTCCACTGCTTGATCGCCTCGCCGAAGTTGGTGTAGCTCAGCGTCGTGTCCGCGGTGCCGTGCCAGAGCTGCACGCGCGGTCGCGCACCGGAGTAGCCGGGGTGGGCCGCCCGGGCCAGGTCGCCCCACTGCTGGGCGGTGCGGGTCAGGGTGCCGCCCGAGCACTGGCTGTTCCAGCCCGCCTGGCCGGTCGAGCCGGGCGCCGGCGCGCTCGTCGAGAAGCACGTCGCGGGCACGCCCGCGTAGGCCGAGCCCGCGGCGAAGACGTCCGGGTAGTCGGCGAGCAGCACCTCGGTCATCATCGCGCCCGACGAGAGCCCGGTGACGAACACCTTCGACGGGTCGGTCGAGTAGTGCTGCTGCACGTAGCGGACCATGTTGACGATGCTCGTCGGGTCGCTCCCGCCGTCGTGCCGCAGCGCGGCCGCGGACGACACGTCGAAGCACCGCCCGGGCCGGTTCGCGTCGGGGTAGACGACGATGTAGCCGTACTGGTCCGCGAGGCTCGCGTACCTGGTGTTCTGGTGGAACGCCTGCGCGGTACCCGTGCAGTAGTGGATCGCGACGAGCACCGGGGCGTTCGCCGGGAGGTTGTCCGGCACGTACAGGTACATGCCGATGCCGCCCGGGTTCGCACCGAAGCCCGTCACCTGCGTCAGGCTCGCGGCCTGCGCCGGAGCGGCCGCGAGCACGCCGCCCGCGAGGCCGGCCAGCGCCGTACCGAACGCGGTGGCGAGCGCGGCGCCGATCGTGAGCGCGCGTCGTCTCAGGGTTGTTCGCATCGTCGAGAGCCCCTCCGTCGTGTCTGCGCGTGCCCGGGGCGGACAGCCGGGGCACGCCGTCCCTGCAGCCTGACGAACCGAGCCCGCGCCCGGCATCCGCCAAGGCGGGACCAAAAGGATTCGGTAGCAGGCTCGAAACTCTCGACGCGCTCGTCGCGAACGGGTGAGCGCACGGCGGCACGCCCCGACGAGCACCTCGGCGTACCGGTCGGCACGGGCCCGTGCGAGGTAGGTTGCGGTAAGGCGCCGCCCGGTCGATCGAAGGAGCTCCCCGTGCCCGCAGTCCCTCCCGTCCACGTGACCGTCACCGGCGCCGCCGGGCAGATCGGCTACGCGCTGCTGTTCCGCATCGCGTCGGGTCAGCTGCTCGGTCCGGACACGCCCGTGCGGCTCCGGCTGCTCGAGGTGCCGCAGGCCGTGCGGGCCGCGGAGGGCACCGCGATGGAGCTCGACGACTGCGCGTTCCCGCTGCTGGCGGGCATCGACATCCACGACGACCCGCGCTCCGCGTTCGACGGCGCCAACGTCGCGCTGCTCGTGGGGGCCCGCCCCCGCACCGCCGGCATGGAGCGCGGCGACCTGCTCTCGGCGAACGGCGGGATCTTCGGACCGCAGGGCGCCGCGATCAACGCGGGCGCCGCCGCCGACATCAAGGTCCTCGTGGTCGGCAACCCCGCGAACACCAACGCGTTCATCGCCGCGTCGCACGCGCCCGACGTCCCCGCGGACCGGTTCACCGCGATGACGCGGCTCGACCACAACCGCGCGCTCGCGCAGCTCGCGGCGCGCACGGGTGCGCACGTCGACACGATCCGGCACGTCACGATCTGGGGCAACCACTCCGCGACGCAGTTCCCCGATCTCACGCGCGCGACCGTCGGCGGCGTGCCCGCGACGCGGCTCGTCGACGAGGGCTGGGTGCGCGACACGTTCATCCCGACCGTCGCCAAGCGCGGTGCGGCGATCATCGAGGCGCGCGGGGCGTCGTCGGCGGCGTCCGCGGCCAACGCCGCGATCGACCACGTGCGCACCTGGGTCGAGGGCACGCCGGCGGACGACTGGACGTCCGTCGGGCTGCCGTCCGACGGCTCGTACGGCGTGCCCGAGGGGCTCGTGTCGTCGTTCCCGGTCACGTCCGACGGCTCGTCGTGGTCGATCGTCCCGGGCCTCGAGCTCGACGCCGACTCGCGTGCGCGCCTCGACGCGTCCGTCGCCGAGCTCGTCGAGGAGCGCGAGGCGATCCGCGCGCTCGGCCTCGTCTGACCGCCGGGGGACGGCGCACGTGCGGGTCGCGATCCGGGTCCGCCCGGGGGCGTCGCGCACGCGCGTCGGCGGCGCGTACGGCGACGCGCTCGTCGTCGCGGTCTCCGCGCGCGCGGTCGACGGCGCCGCGACCGAGGCGGCGCTCGCGGCGGTGGCCGACGCGTTCGGCGTGCGGCGTCGGCACGTCACGCTCGTGACGGGTGCGACGAGCCGCGACAAGGTCGTCGAGCTCGACGACGACGCGCTGACGCACGTGCCGACCGACGGACCGACGACCCTCGCCGACCTGCTCGCCCGGTAGCGACGACGCAGGGGCCCGCCGCGTGCGGCGAGCCCCTGCGCGGTGCGCGCGTCAGCCCTTGACGGAGCCCGACATGAGCCCGCCGATGAAGTACTTCCCGAGCAGGACGTACACGAGCAGCGTCGGGAACGACGCGAGCAGCGCGCCCGCCATGGACTGCCCGTAGTTGGTGAGCAGGGCGCCGTTGGCGAGGTTGTTGAGCGCGAGCGTGACCGGGCCGTTCTGGCTCGAGGAGAAGAACACCGCGAACAGGAAGTCGTTCCACGCCGACGTGAACTGCCAGATGAGCACGACGACGAAGCTGGGGATCGAGATCGGCAGGACGATCGACGCGTACGTCCGCAGCATGCCCGCACCGTCGACGCGACCGGCCTCGATGAGCTCGTGCGGGACGGTCTGGTAGTAGTTGCGGAAGATCAGGGTCGTGATCGGGATGCCGTAGATGACGTGCAGCAGGATCAGCGACGGGATGCCGGACGGCACGCCCGCGCCGAGCATGAGCTGCAGCAGCGGGATCATGACGGCCTGGTAGGGGATGAACATCCCGAACAGGATGAGCGTGAACACGAGGTCGGCCCCGCGGAACCGCCAGCGCGAGAGCACGAACCCGTTCATCGACCCCAGGACCGACGAGATGATCGCGGCCGGGACCACCATCTGGAACGTGCGCCACAGCGCGGGCGACAGCGCGTCCCACGCGGCCGTCCAGTTGTCGAACGTCCACTCCTGCGGCAGGTTCCACGCGCGTGCGGGGGAGGCGTCGCCCGGTCCCTTGAAGCTCGTCACGACGAGCACGTAGACGGGGATGAGCACGATCAGCAGGAACAGCAGGAGGACCGCGTACCGCAGCGTGCGGGCCAGGCCGAACCGCGAGCGGGTGCGCGTGGCCGACGGGGCGGCCTTGCCGATCGGCGTCGTGAGGTCGGCGGCTGCGGCGGTCATCGGTGCTTCTCCGTCCGGTTGAGGTGCACCAGGTACGGGACGATGAGCACCGCGACGATCACCAGCAGGACGACGCCGACGGCCGCCGAGTTCGCGTAGTCGAACGACGACTTGAAGACGTACATGTCGATCGCGGGCACCTTGGTCTGGTAGTTCGCGGGCTTCGAGATCGACATGATGAGGTCGAACGCCTTGAGCGACATGTGGCCGACGATGATGACGGCCGACAGCGCGACGGGGCTGAGCTGCGGGAACAGCACGTGGCGGTAGAGCTTCCACTCGCTCGCGCCGTCGACGCGTGCGGCCTCGCGCAGCTCCTCGGGAATGCCGCGGAAGCCGGCGAGGAACAGTGCCATGACGTAGCCCGAGAGCTGCCAGATCGCGGGGATCGCGATCGCCGCGATGCCCCAGTTCACGTTGTTCCACCAGTTGTTCTGCAGGAATCCGAGGCCGACCATCTGGAACAGCCGGTTGAGGCCCGAGGCGGTCTCACCCTGGTTCGAGTTCAGCAGCCAGCGCCACACGACGCCCGACGCGACGAACGAGACGGCCATCGGGAACAGGTAGATCGAGCGGAACAGGCCCTCGAACCGCACGGGCCGGTCGAGCAGCCACGCCCACAGGAACCCGAACAGCATGGTCCCGGCGAGGAAGACGACCGTGTAGACGACGAGGTTGCGCAGCGAGTGCTGGAAGTCCGGCGACGACAGCAGGTCGCCGAAGTTGGTGAGACCGACGAACGACGACGGCTTGCGCCCCGTGGTCTGGGCGGCGGTGTGCACGTCGGTCATGGCGGTCTTGGTGTTGACGGCGAGGAGGCCGTAGACGAACACCGCCATGAGCAGGAGCGAGGGCGAGATCAGCAGCAGGGGAGGTCCCCAGCGGCGCAGGGAGCGGGGCACGTGGCCTCCTGTGGGACGACCGGAAGTCCGGGTACGACGAGGGACGCGCAGGTGGCCCCGGCGCTGCGGAGCGCGCCGGGACCACCTGGTCGGGTTCAGGAACCCGCGGCCGTCGCGAGGTCCGACTGGAACGTCGCGAGGTCAGATGCCCCCGTCGTGAACTTGCTCGTCGCGTCGCTGATCGCGTTCAGGGTCGCGATCGGCACCGCGGCGCCGTGCGCGAGCGAGGACACGATGGTGTCCTCACCGAACGAGGTGATCGCCGACTGCTGGTACTCGGAGAACTCCGAGGCGTCCGCGTCGGTGCGCGCCGGGATCGAGCCCTTGGCCTTGTTGAACGCGACCTGCCCGTCGAGCGAGCCCACGGTCTCGAGCCAGTTCTTCGCACCGCCCGGGTGCGGAGCCCCGACGGGGAGCGTGAACGAGTCGGCGAGGAAGTCGAACACGCCGTCCGTGCCGGGCACCGGCAGGTAGACGAAGTCCGTGCCCGCCTTCTTGCCGGCCTCCTCGAACGCCGCGACGGCCCAGTCGCCCATGACGTTGTAGCCGGCCTGGCCGTCGATGATCTGCTGCGTCGCGTCGGGCCAGTCCAGACCGTCGCGGTCGGTGTTGGTGTAGCTCATGAGCTTCTGGAAGTCCTCGAGCGCCGCGGTGACGTCCGCGCCCTTCCAGTCGGTGCTGCCGTCCCACAGGCCCGAGTAGCCGTCGGCGCCGAGGTCGGCGAGCAGCGTCGTCTCGAGCAGCTGCACCTGCGTCCACGTGGTCGCGACCGACAGCGCGGTCTTGCCCGACGCCTTGACCTTGTCGAGGTCGGCGAACCAGTCGTCGAGCGACGAGTACGTGGCCTTCGGGTCGACGCCCGCGTCCTCGAGCACGCTGACGTTCGCCCAGGTCACGTTGGCCCGGTGGATGTTCGACGGGATCGAGTAGATCTTGCCGTCGACCGTCAGGCGGTCCACGAGGTCCTTCGGGAACGCGTCGCGCAGGCCGAACTCGTCGTACAGCGCCGAGACGTCCTCGACCTGGCCGGCGTCGATGTAGTCGGACAGCTCCGCGCCCGCGTGGGCCTGGAACGTGTCCGGCGGGTCGCCCGCCTGGAGGCGGGACTGCAGCAGGTCCTTGGCCGCCGACCCGGCGCCGCCGGCGACCGCGCCGTTGACGAACTTCGTGTCGGGGTGCTGCTCGTCGAACACCTTGACGAGCGCGTCGAGGCCCAGCTTCTCCGAGCCGCTCGCCCACCAGGTGAAGACCTCGACCTCGCTCGCGTCACCGCCTCCGGTGCCGCCGGTCGAGTCGTTCTTGCTGCCGTCGTCGTCCGACGAGCACGCCGCCAGCACGAGGCTGAGGGCCGCGACTCCTGCGGCCACAGCGGACATCTTGCGTCCAGTACGCATCTGCTCTCCTACGCCTTCATCGCCGTGGGGTGTGGTCCCGGACCGACCATCGTCCGGGCCTGTGCTGCCCATCACAGCCCCGCGCCAACCTTGGCGTCAAGAAGTGAACGAATGCGTAGCCAAACTGTGATCTTGAGTTCGGGAGCGGAAGTCGGCGGCGCTCATCAGGCACATCGCGCCGGCCGGCGGTCGCCACGCTGGTCTCGTCGCTGGTCAGCGCGGAGGTCCTGTGTATCCTGCGGCGCGTGGGCACCGAGCGCGTGACGCCTGGGTCTCAGGCTTCACTGCGTGAAGCCAACCGGGCGCGGATCGTCAGTGCCGTCCAGCAGCGTGGCTCGCTCACGCAGGTCGAGCTGGCCGGCGTCACCGGGCTGTCCCCGGCGACCGTGTCGAACATCGTCAAGGAGCTCACGAGCGCGGGCGTGCTCGCGACCTCACCCACGTCGCGCTCGGGCCGACGAGCCCAGCAGGTCACCCTCGCGCGCAACCTGGGGCTCGTCGCGGGCATGCACTTCGGGACGCGGTCGCTGCGCGTCGCCCTCGCCGACGTCTCGCACCGCGTGCTCGTCGAGCAGCGCATGCCGCTCGCCCCCGACCACCGGGCCGACGCCGAGCTCGACCGCGCCGCGCTGCTCCTCGCCGAGATGGTCGAGTCCGTCGACGCGTCGATGTCCGAGGTGCTCGCCGTCGGTGTCGGCGTGCCCGCACCCGTCGACGTCCGCACCGGCCAGGTCTCGACGCGCGGTCTCCTGCGCGGCTGGGACGGTGCCGCCGTGCCGCAGCTGCTCGGCCAGCGCCTCGGCGTCCCCGTCGAGGTCGACAACGACGCCAACCTCGGCGCGCTCGCCGAGGCGCGGCTCGGCGCGGCCCAGGGGCGCGCCCACGTCGTCTACGTCCGTGCGTCGCACGGCGTCGGCGGCGGGCTCGTGCTCGACGGGCGCCTGTTCCACGGTCGGCTCGGCTCGGCGGGGGAGATCGGTCACGTCACGATCGACGACCACGGGCCCGTGTGCCGGTGCGGCAACCGCGGCTGCCTCGAGATGTACACCGGCGCGCACGTGCTGCTCGACCTGCTGCGCCCCAGCCACGGCACGCTCACGCTCGCCGACGCCGTGACGCGCGCGCTCGACGGCGACCCCGGCTGCCGCCGTGTGTTCGCCGACGCCGGACGGCACCTCGGCGTCGCGCTCGCGAGCGTGTGCAACGTCGTCGACCCCGAGGTCGTCGTCGTCGGCGGACAGCTCGCGCAGGCCGGCGACATCCTGCTCGACCCCGTGCGCGCCACGCTCGTCGAGCGCACACTGCCCGGCCTCGCCGGCCCCGTCGAGGTCGTGCCCTCGGCGCTCGGTGCGACCGCCGAGGTGCGCGGCGCGCTCGTCGTCGCGCTCGAGAGCGCCTCGATCCGCGGGACGGGGGTGCCCGCATGACCCGACGTCCCGGCCCGCGCCGGGTGCGCGCGCTCGTCGTGCGCGGTGCGCTCGCGGCCCTCGTGCTCGTCGGACCGCTCGCCGCGTGCACCACCGGCGGTGCCGTCGCCGACACCGGGGACGGACGCGCCATCGCGCTCCTGCTGCCCGAGTCCAAGGCCGCGCGCTACGGGCAGATCGACCAGCCCGAGTTCGAGGACGTCGTCGCGCGGCGCTGCCCCGAGTGCCGCGTGCTCGCGGCGAACGCGGCGCAGGACGCGGCGCTGCAGCAGCAGCAGGCCGAGTCCGCCCTCACGCAGGGCGCCGACGTGCTCGTGCTCGACGCGGTCGACGCCGTCGCGGCCACGGGCATCGTCGCCCGCGCCCACGAGCGCGGCGTTCCCGTCATCGCGTACGACCGGTTCGTCGCCGACGCGGACCTCGACTACTTCGTGTCGTTCGAGCCGCGGCGCGTCGGGCGGCTGCAGGGTCAGGCGCTCGCGCGCGCGGTCCAGGCCCGACGAGAGCGCGCGGCGGACCCGCGGGGCGCGGCCCCCGACCACGTGCCCGGGGTCCTGCTCGTCACCGGCGCGGCCACCGACCCCAACTCGGCCGGGCTCGCCGAAGGCGCACGCACGACGCTCGAGGCCGCCGGGATCCGGGTGCTCGCGGAGTACGCCACGCCGGACTGGAGCCCCGACAAGGCCCAGGAATGGGTGACCGCGCGGCTCAGCCAGCTCGGCGACCAGGTCGACGGCATCTACGCCGCGAACGACGGCATCGCGGGCGGGGCGATCGCCGCGCTGCGGTCCGCCGGACGCACCGACGACGTGCCCGTGACCGGCATGGACGCCGAGCTCGCCGCCGTGCAGCGCGTGCTCGCCGGGCAGCAGGAGATGACCGTCTACAAGTCCCTCGCCGTCCAGGCGCGCACCGCGGGCGAGCTCGCCGTGCGCGTCCTGCGCGGCGAGCACCCCGTCAGCACCGCGCGCGTCGACGGCGTCCCCGCGATGCTCGTCGACCCCGTCGCGGTCGGCCGCGACGACGTGCGCCGCATCGTCGTCGACGGTGGCGTCTTCACCACGGAGGAGATCTGCGTGCCGCCCTACGTCCGCGCCTGCGACGAAGCAGGCCTGCTCGACGAGGCCCCCGACGACCCGCGCGGCGGAGCCGGCTCATGACGCCCGGCGCGCCGCCCGTGCTTGCGCTGCGCGGTGTGAGCAAGAGCTACGGCGCCGCCCGCGCGCTCGTCGACGTGTCGCTCGAGATCCATGCGCACGAGGTCGTCGCGGTCGTCGGCGACAACGGAGCCGGCAAGTCGACGCTCGTCGACGTGCTGACCGGTGCGGTGCCGCCCGACACCGGCGAGGTGCTCGTCGGTGGCACGCCCACCACGCTCGCCTCGCCCGGGGCCGCCCGCGCGCACGGCATCGCGGGCGTGTTCCAGGACCTCGCGCTGTGCTCCAACCTCGACGTCGTCGAGAACCTGTTCCTGGGTCACGAGCCCACGCGCGGCACGCTGCTCGACGAGGTCGCCATGGAGCGCCAGGCGTGGTCGCTGCTCGACCAGCTCGCCGTGCGCGTCTCGTCCGTGCGCGCACCCGTCTCCTCGCTCTCGGGGGCGCAGCGGCAGGCCGTCGCGATCGCCCGGTCCCTGCTCGGCGCCCCGCGCGTCCTCGTGCTCGACGAGCCCACCGCGTCGCTCGGCATCTCGCAGACCGCCGAGTTCCTCACGCTCGTCGAACGCCTGCGCTCGCGCGGGCACGGCGTGCTGCTCACGAGCCACTCGCTCGTCGACGTGCGCGCGGTCGCCGACCGGATCGTCGTGCTGCGGCTCGGGCGGACCAACGGCGAGTTCGACGGTGCGACCGCGAGCTACGAGGAGCTGCTCGCCGCCGTGACCGGGGTGGGGGTGACCCGATGACCGTGCTCGCCACCCTGTGGGCCCGGCTGCGCGTCGGCGAGCTCGGCGTGCTCCCGATCGCCGCGGGGCTCGTCGTGCTGTGGGGCGTGCTCGCCGCGCTCGAGCCCGCGTTCCTGTCCGCCGACAACCTCGTGAACCTCGCGCAGCAGTCCGTCGTCGTCGGGCTCATGGCGCTCGGGGTCGTGCTCACCATGCACGTCGGGCAGGTCGACCTGTCCGTCGGGGCGCTGTCCGGGCTGTCCGCCGCCGTCGTCGCCGTCGGCACCGTGCAGGCCGGGTGGCCGCTGTGGCTCGGCGTGCTGCTCGCGGTGCTCGCGGGCGTCGTCGTCGGGCTCGGGTACGGCGCCGTGTGCACGCTGCTCGGCGTCCCCGCGATCGTGTTCACCCTCGCCGGCCTGCTCACGCTCACCGGGCTGCAGCTGCGCGTGCTCGGCCCCACCGGATCCGTCAACCTGCCCTTCGAGTCGTGGCTCGTCGAGCTCTGCCAGACGACCTACCTGCTGCCCGCGACCGCGTGGGCCGTCGTCGGCGTCGTCGTGCTCGGGTACGCCGCCGCGCTCGCCGTCGACCACGTGCGCCGCGTGCGCGCCGACCTGCCCGCACCGTCCGCCGCCGGGTCCGTCGGCAAGGTCGTCGCGCTCGCCGTCGTGCTGGGCGGCAGCGTCGCGTACCTCGGCACCAACCGCGGCGTCGGGGCGGTGTTCGCGCTGTTCGTCGGGCTCGTGGCCGTGTGCGACCTGCTGCTGCGGCGCACCCGGTGGGGTCGGCACGTGCGCGCTGCGGGCGGTGACGTGACCGCCGCGCGGCGGGCCGGCGTGCCTGTCGACCGCGTGCGCGTGTCCGTGTTCGTCGCGTGCTCGACGCTCGCTGCGCTCGCGGGCGTCGTCGCTGCCGGACGCCTCGCCGCCGCGAACCAGGCGACCGGCTCCGCCGAGAGCGCGCTGCTCGCGATCGCTGCCGCAGTGATCGGCGGGACCAGCCTGTTCGGCGGTCGTGGCTCAGCCTGGTCGGCGCTGCTCGGCGCGCTCGTCGTGCAGTCCATCGCGAACGGCCTCGTGCTCGTGAACCAGGACGCGTCGGTGCGGTTCGTCGTCACGGGCCTCGTCCTCGCCGCCGCCGTCGTCATCGACGCCCTCATGCGCCGAGCCCGAGAACACCGCTGACCCCACCTTCCTCCCACCGCCCCACACCCTCCCACCCACCCACCCACCCACCCTGTCCCACCCCTCCTCCCACCCGCCCCCGCCCGCCTCTCACCGCCCCCGCCCGCCTCCCATCCGCCGAGTTCGCGGCTCGCGTGTCGATGTCGCGGGCGGTGGCCCGCGAACGGGGTGCGGGACCCGCGAACTCGCGGGGGTGGAGCGGTGGTGGTGACGACCTCGCGCACGGCCGACGAGCTTGCGGGTGGGCCCGCCGGGCGGCTGGTGGTCCGGTTCGGGGGTGGAGGCCCGTGGTGAGTTCGCGGCTCGCGCATCGACGTCGCGGGTTGTGGCCCGCGAACTGGGTGCGGGAGCCGCGAACTCGCGTGGTTGTACGGCGGTGGGTGGTGGGGTCGTCGGGTCGGGCTGTCGTGTGGTGGGTGTGGGCGGTGCGTTGATGGTGAGTTCGCGGGTCCTGCTTCGACGTCGCGGGTTGTGGCCCGCGAACTGGGTGCGGGAGCCGCGAAACTCGCGGGGTTGTGCGGCGGTGGGTGGCGAACGTGCTGGGTCGGGACGGCGGTGGTGGCGGTCTTGTCGGGCGACGAGGCTGCGCGTGTCCGACGAGGCGCCGGTCGGCCCGCTCGTCGCTCGCTCGACGGGGTGAGCCCCGCGGCCACTCGGCGGTCGCCCACGGTGTCCAGCGGGGCAGATCCACACCGGTTCGTCGACAACCGATGAGTGAGTCGGTGATGGGCGACGAACTCATCGATCTTCGACGAACTCGCACATGTGCCCGGTGTCAGAGTTGCGAGCGGGATGGGAAGCCGCGACCTGGTGGGAGGTGTGGGACGTTCCGGGTCGGAGCGGGGTCGGTCGGCGGGCAGGCCGGTGGTTCCGGTCGGTGCGAGCTCGTGCGGCTGGGGCGAGCCGGTGGGGCTGGTGAGGGTAGTCGTCGGCGTCGTGGTGAGTGCGTCGGGAGCTGGTGAGTGCGTCGGAGACTGGCGAGTTCGTCGGGAGCTGGTGAGTTCGTCGGCCATCGTTGACGAAGTCGTCCATCTCCGACGAACTCGCGGATCCGCCGGGTGTCGGAGCCGCGAACGGGTGCGGGTGGCGGGACGTGTGGAAGGCGCGCCGGTCCGTGCGGGGACTGTCAGGGGAAGGTCAGCGGGCGGGCGGGGGCCGACATGGGGCGGCCGTGGAGTGGGTGTCGGCGCAGGCGGGTCAGCGGAAGACGATGGTGCGGTGGCCGTCCAGGAGCACGCGGTGCTCGGCGTGCCAGCGCACGGCTCGGGCGAGCGCGCGGCGTTCGACGTCCTGCCCGAGCGCGACGAGGTCCTCGACGCCGCGCGTGTGGTCCACGCGCTCGACGTCCTGCTCGATGATCGGCCCCTCGTCGAGGTCGCCCGTGACGTAGTGCGCGGTCGCGCCGATGAGCTTCACGCCACGGTCGTGCGCCTGCGCGTAGGGGCGGGCGCCCTTGAACGACGGCAGGAACGAGTGGTGGATGTTGATGACGCGGCCGGACAGCCGACGGCACAGGTCGTCGGACAGGATCTGCATGTAGCGCGCGAGCACGACGAGCTCGACGTCCAGCTCCTCGACGAGCGCGAGCAGCCGCGCCTCGGCGCCGGCCTTGGTCGCGGCGGTGACGGGCACGTGGTGGAACGGGATGCCGTAGAACGCGGCGAGCGGCTCGAGCACGGTGTGGTTGGACACGACGGCGACGACGTCGATCGGCAGGTTCTCGGAGCGCTGCCGGAACGCCAGGTCGTTGAGGCAGTGCGCCGCGGTCGAGCCCATGACGAGCGTGCGCACGGGACGGCCGGCGACGTCGAGCGACCACGTGAGGGTGAACTCGGCGGACACGCGCTCGAGCGCGGCGGCGAGCTCGTCGTACGTCGCGGTCGACGTGACCTGCACGCGCATGAAGAACAGCCCGGACAGCGGGTCCCCGAACTGCTGCGACTCGGTGATGTTCCCGCCGTGCTCGGCGAGCAGCCCGGCGACGGCGTGCACGATCCCGGGGCGGTCGGGGCAGGACAGCGTGAGGACCCAGTGCGTCTCGGTGGCGCCGGACGCGCTCGTCGACGGGCTCGGAGTGTGGGACACGAGGCCCGAGAGTAGTCCGACGAGCCGCTCGGCTGACACGATGGCCGCATGACGGGAGACCTCGAGATCCGCCGGGTGCGCACCGACGAGACCGGTGAGCTGCTCACGCTGCGCCGCGCCGCGTTCGTGACGGAGGCCCAGCAGTACGGCGACCCCCACATCCCGCCGCTCACCCAGACGATGGACGAGCTCGAGCAGGACCTGCAGCGCGAGGACGTCGTGACGCTCGGGGCGTGGCAGGGCCACCGGCTCGTCGGGTCGATCCGCGTGCTCATCGAGGACAAGAAGGCGACGCTCGGCCGGTTCGCGGTCGCCCCGGACCTGCAGGGCCAGGGCTTCGGCACGCAGCTCCTGCTCGCGATCCTGCCGTACCTGCCGGACGGCATCGAGGAGGTCTGGGTCTTCACGGGCCGGGACTCGGTGCAGAACATCGCGCTCTACGCCAAGCACGGCTACGAGCACCAGCATGACCAGACGGCCGGCGACCTCACGTACGCGTTCCTGCGCAAGACGCTCGTCGACACGCCGGGGGCACAGGCCGACGAGCAGTCCGACGAGCCGGCCGGTTCGTAGGCCGACGAGCACGCCGACCGACGGACCGACGAGCGGACCGACGAGCCCGATGAGCGGCGGCACGCGTGCGCTGGGCGTCGGCACGCCGTCGGACGTCGCGGCGCGGCCGTCCGGAGCCGTCGAGCCGCCCGCAGCCGTCGTGCGGCTGGCGGCGGGCGCCCCGGTCGAGGCGGTGTGGCGCAACCTGCTCGGCGGGACGACGTTCTCCTGGGGGCAGCGCTTCGCCAAGTGGCACCCGGGCGTGAGCGAGGGGTTCTTCGCCGACGAGGCTGCCCGGCTGCGCTGGGCGCGCGCGTGGACCTCGGTGCCGCGCGTGGTCGAGCTCGGTTCCGACGACGAGGGCGCGTGGCTGGTCACCGAGCGGGTCGCCGGCCGCAGCGCGGTCGACGAGCGGTGGCTCGCCGAGCCGGTCACGGCGGTGCGCGCGATCGGGACGGGGCTGCGCGCGCTGCACGATGCGCTCCCGGTCGACGGATGCCCGTTCGACTGGGGCGTGCCGACGCGCGTCGCCCGCGCGCACGCAAACGGCATCGTCGTGCCCGAGTGGCTGCGCGACGCGCCGCCGACCGACCGGCTCGTCGTGTGCCACGGAGACGCGTGCGCGCCGAACACGCTCGTCGGCGAGGACGGGACGTGGACCGCGCACGTCGACCTCGGTTCGCTGGGCGTCGCCGACCGGTGGGCCGACCTCGCGGCGGCGACGTGGAGCACGCAGTGGAACTACGGCGCGGGCTTCGAGGACGTGCTGCTCGAGGCCTACGGCGTGGACCCGGACCCGGTGCGCCTGGCGTACTACCGCGCGCTGTGGGACGCGACCTGAGGTCGGCGACGGGGCCCGGCACGCGGGGCGACGCGTCACGCCTCGCCGCGGTAGGCGGCCTCGATCGGCGCGAGCTCGATCTTCTTCTGCGCGAGCATGACCTGCGTCGCGCGGACCTTGCCGGCGGGATCGGCGTCGGGCGCGAGCGTGAGCTCGAACAGCCGCCGCGGGACCACCTGCCAGGACAGCCCGAACCGGTCGGTGAGCCAGCCGCAGGCGACCTCCTGCCCGCCGCCCGCGAGCAGCGCGTCCCAGTACCGGTCGACCTCGGCCTGGTCGGCGCACTCGACGACGAACGAGAACGCGGCGGTGAGCTGCAGCGACGGTCCCGCGGACATCGCCTCGACGGGCTGCCCGTCGAGCTCGTACTGCACGATGAAGGCCGCGCCCTGCGCCACGCCCGGCATGTCGGCGGGCGCGTGGATCACGTTCGTGATGCGGGAGTTCGGGAACACCGAGACGTAGAACTCGGCGGCCTCGAGCGCGTCGTCGTCGTACCACAGGTGCGGGTGGACGATGCCCATGACGGTCTCCTCTCGCGGGCCTCGTCCCAGTATTCGTCCGCGGGCGTCGGTTCGCCCGGGCTCGGGCCGAGGTGCGTCCGACGAGCCCGGTGCCGGGTTCGCGGTCCGGCTTGCTAGGGTGTGCGCGTCGCGACTGGCGCAGCGAGGTGGGTCACCACCGGGGAGCGACGCAGCAGCTGGACCACGGGGTCGTCCGCCTGGGCCCTCGGTCGCCTCGTCACCGGACCGTCCGCGTGCTCGGGCGCCGAGCGCGCCCGCACGGCCACTGCCACCCACTGCCACAGGAGCAGCCGCATGAGCGACAACGTGCTCGACCAGAACCTCGCCGACCTCGACCCGGAGATCGCCGCCGTCCTCGACGGTGAGCTCGCGCGCCAGCAGGGCACGCTCGAGATGATCGCGAGCGAGAACTTCGTCCCCCTCGCCGTCCTGCAGGCGCAGGGCTCGGTCCTCACCAACAAGTACGCCGAGGGCTACCCGGGCCGCCGCTACTACGGGGGCTGCGAGCAGGTCGACATCGCCGAGAACATCGCGATCGAGCGCGCGAAGTCGCTGTTCGGCGCGCAGTTCGCGAACGTCCAGCCGCACTCGGGCGCCACGGCCAACGCGGCGGTGCTGCACGCGCTCGCGCGTCCGGGCGACACGATCCTGGGCCTCGCGCTCGACCAGGGTGGTCACCTCACGCACGGCATGAAGATCAACTTCTCGGGTCGGCTGTACGACGTGGTCGCGTACGGCGTCGACGAGACGACGTCGCTGGTCGACATGGCGGAGGTCCGTCGGCTCGCGATCGAGCACCGGCCGAAGGTCATCATCGCGGGCTGGTCCGCGTACCCGCGGCAGCTCGACTTCGCGGCGTTCCGCGAGATCGCCGACGAGGTCGGTGCGTACCTGTGGGTCGACATGGCGCACTTCGCGGGTCTCGTCGCGGCCGGCGTGCACCCGTCGCCGGTGCCGCACGCGCACGTGGTCTCCTCCACGGTGCACAAGACGATCGGCGGCCCGCGCTCGGGCTTCATCCTCACGAACGACGCGGACATCGCGAAGAAGATCAACTCCGCGGTCTTCCCGGGCCAGCAGGGCGGTCCGCTCATGCACGTGATCGCCGCGAAGGCCGTCGCGTTCAAGGTCGCCGCGAGCCCCGAGTTCCGGGACCGGCAGGAGCGCACGGTGCGCGGTGCGGCGATCGTCGCGGAGCGGCTCACGCAGCCCGACGTCGCGGCCGCGGGCATCACGGTCCGCTCGGGCGGCACCGATGTGCACCTCGTGCTCGTCGACCTGCGCGACGCCGCGATCGACGGCAAGCAGGCCGAGGACCTGCTGCACGAGTCGGGCATCACGGTGAACCGCAACGCGGTGCCGAACGACCCGCGCCCGCCGATGGTCACGTCGGGCCTGCGCATCGGCACGCCCGCGCTCGCGACGCGCGGCTTCGGCGACGCCGAGTTCACCGAGGTCGCGGACATCATCGCGACCGCGCTGGTCAACGGTGCGGACACGGACGTCGACGCCCTGCGCACCCGGGTCGCGGCGCTCACGGCGGCGTTCCCGCTGTACCCCGGCCTCAAGCAGTACTGAGCGGGGGAGCGGCCATGACGGCACAGATCCTCGACGGGACCGCGACCGCGGCGACGATCAAGGCGGAGCTGACCGAGCGCGTCGCGGCCCTCGTGGCGCGCGGCGTGCGGCCGGGGCTCGGCACGCTGCTCGTCGGCGACGACCCGGGCTCGAGGTGGTACGTCGCGGGCAAGCACCGGGACTGCGCGGAGGTCGGCATCTCCTCGATCCAGGAGGAGCTGCCCGCGGACGCGACGCAGGAGGAGATCGAGGCCGCCGTGCGGCGGCTCAACGAGAACCCCGACTGCACGGGCTTCATCGTCCAGCTCCCGCTGCCGAGGGGCATCGACACGCACCGCGTGCTCGAGCTCATCGACCCGGACAAGGACGCGGACGGCCTGCACCCGACGAACCTGGGTCGCCTGGTCCTGCGCGTGAACGAGGAGGTCACGAGCCCGCTGCCGTGCACGCCGCGCGGCATCGTCGAGCTCATCGAGCGGCACGGCGTCTCGCTGCAGGGTGCGGACGTGGTCGTCGTCGGGCGCGGTGTGACCGTGGGCCGGTCGATCGGCCTGCTGCTCACGCGGCGGGCGGTCAACGCGACCGTGACGCTCACGCACACGGGCACCGCGGACCTCGCGGAGCACACGCGCAACGCCGACGTGATCGTCGCGGCGGCGGGGGTGCCCGGCATCGTGACCGCGGACATCGTCAAGCCCGGCGCGGTCGTCGTGGACGTGGGCGTCTCGCGCGCGGTCGACCCGGAGACGGGCAAGAGCAGGGTCGTCGGCGACGTCGACCCGGGCGTCCGCGAGGTCGCCGCGTGGGTGTCGCCGAACCCCGGCGGCGTCGGTCCCATGACGCGCGCGATGCTCCTGAGCAACGTGGTCGACGCGGCCGAGCGGCTCGCCGACGCCTGACGGCCCGACCGGCCCGACCGGCGACGTGCCGGTGAGCCTCCCGACGGCCCGTGCCTCGTGCGCGGGCCGTCGGCGCTCCCGGGCTGGTGCCCGGGGTCGTCGCACGTCAGGCGGGCTGCGGCGCGCCGAGCGCCTCCTTGACCGCCTTCTTGACCGCGCGCTGCAGCTCGCGCTCGTCGACGGACCCCTCCGGCAGCCCCGCCGCGATGGCCCGGGCGAGCGCCTTGGTGTCGCGCAGCACGCGCGCCGAGGCCTCGGCGTTCGCGTTCGTGCGGCGCAGCAGCGCGTAGGCGTCGACGCGTTCGAGCTCGGCGTTGCGGTAGCCCCAGACCGCCATGGCGATCTCGTCGAGGGTGGGCATGTCGTCCTCCTGGTTCGTCGTGAGCGTCGCGGCCGGGGCCGACGCGGCGTCCGGGGAGGTCCGCAGCGTCGCGACGAACGCCGTGACGTCCCGTGGCGTCGTGCCGCCCGCGAGCTCGAAGTGCATCGCGTCGCGCAGGCCGACGGGGAAGTCCAGGCCCCATCGGAACAGCCCGTCCGCGCGCGCGAGGATGGCGCGCACCGCCTTCGCCTGCGCCGTGGTGAAGCCCGACGAGTAGCGCCTGCCGGGGTGGTGACGCTCGTACGGGTGCCGCCCGCCGTTGACGTCGACCGCCGTCCCGCTGATGTGGTTGGACCGTGCGGCGCCGCCGGCCCGGCGGTTGTCCGCCGCCGACCGCCAGCCGTTGACGACCGTGAGCGGCTCGACCTGTGCGTGGAGCTGTTCGAGGAGCCACGTGAACGCGGTCGCGACGTCGCCGGCGAGCACGGTCGCGCCGTTGCGGTCGCCGCCGACGAAGATCCGCGTCACCTTCGACGCGGGCACCGTGGGCCAGCCGTTGAGGGTGGTCATCGACCGCCTCCGGTCGGTCGGACTGCGCCGGGTGATCGGCCGACGCGCCGTGTGCGGGCCCGTCGTCGGGCTCGTCGCTGCGCTGCTGCGCGTGTCCACCTCACAGGTGCCGGGCGCGGTCGCTGTGATACACGTCACGACGAGCCGTCCGTCGGCCGGGCGGACCGGGGCCGTGTCGGTGGCGTGGGGCAGGATCGAGGCCGCCGCCCGGCACCCGCACCCGAGAGGAACGCTGTGCTCACGATCGCCACCGTCAACGTCAACGGCATCCGGGCCGCCTTCCGGCGGGGGATGGGCGACTGGCTCGACCGGCGCAAGCCCGACGTCCTGCTGCTGCAGGAGGTGCGGGCGAGCGACGAGATCCTCGCGGACCACCTGTCGGCCGACGAGTGGCACCTCGCGCACGAGGAGTCGGCGACGAAGGGCCGATCGGGGGTCGCGATCGCGTCGCGGCTGCCGGTGTCGGCGGTCCGGATCGGTCTGGGCACGGGCGTGCCCGGAGACTGCGGGCGGTGGGTCGAGGCGGACCTGGAGGTCGCCGCGCACGACGGGGCGCCCGCACGCACCGTGACGGTCGTGTCGGCGTACATCCACTCGGGCACGCTCGGCACGCCGTCGATGGACGAGAAGTTCGCGTTCCTCGAGGTGGTCACGCGTCGCCTGGGTGAGATCGTCGAGGCGGGCGGGTACGCGGTCGTCGCGGGCGACGTGAACATCGCGCACCGCGAGGTCGACATCAAGAACTGGAAGGGCAACCTCAAGGCGGCGGGCTTCCTGCCGCAGGAGCGCGCCTACCTCGACCGGTGGTTCGACGAGCTCGGCTGGCGGGACCTGGGGCGTGAGCTCGGTGGCGAGGGGCCGGGGCCGTACACGTGGTGGTCGTGGCGCGGCAAGGCGTTCGACAACGACTCGGGCTGGCGCATCGACTACCAGCTCGCCACGCCGGAGCTGGCCGACGCGGCGGTCTCGGCGACGGTCGACCGGGCCGAGACGTACGACGCGCGGTTCTCCGACCACGCGCCGCTCGTCGTCGAGTACGACCTGTAGCGGGTCAGCCCGCGGCGGTCGGGACCCCGGGCAGGTCGCGAGAGCCGAGCATGGGCGACAGCACGACGGGGAGCGTGGCGACGACACCGACGGCCGCCCCGAGCCACAGCGTCGGCAGGACGCCCAGCGTGTGGCCCGCCCAGCCGCCGACGAGCGCGCCGAGCGGCATCGAGCCCCACACCAGGAACCGCACGGACGCGTTCATGCGGCCGAGCAGCGCGGGCGGGCACAGCCGCTGGCGGAAGCTCACCTGCGTGACGTTGTAGACGACGACGCCGAAGTACATGACGGCGAGCCCGCCGATCAGCACGGGTTCGGGCGGTCCGGGGAGCTCGTGCGCGAGCGGCGTGAGGAAGCCGGCGACGCCGAACAGCGCAGCCGACAGCGGGATGACGCGAGACTCGCCGACGAGCCGCGCGAGCCGGTCGGCGCAGACCGCGCCGAGGAGCCCGCCCGCGGCGGAGGCGGACGCGACCGCACCGTACGTCGCGGTGTCGAGACCGAGCACCCGCAGCGCGTAGATCGTCAGCACCGCCGCGGTGATCGCGGAACCGAAGTTGGAGATGGACGTGGTCGCGACGATGCGGCGCAGCAGCGGCTGGTGGACGACGAACCGCAGGCCCTCGGCGATCTCGGTGCGCAGCGGGCGTCGGTCCTCGCGCCGCGGCGGCTCCTCGCGGTGCCGGATCCGGCCCACGCCGCACGCCGACAGCACGTACGTCACGGCGGTCACGCCGACGAGCGCGGGTGCGCTCACGACGCGCAGCAGCCCCCCGCCAATCGCGGGGCCGGCGACCTGGGCGACGGACTGCGTCGCCTGCAGCTTGGAGTTCCCCTCGACGACGTGCTCGAGCCCGACGAGCCCGGGGACGTAGCTCTGGTGCGCGACGTCGAAGAACACCGATGCGACGGACACGACGCCGGCGACGGCGACGAGCAGGCCCATCCCGGCGCGCCCGGTGGCCGCCGCGAGCACGACGACCGCGAGGGCCGCAGCGCGCACGAGGTCCGCGACGACGAGCACGCGGCGCTTGCGCATGCGGTCGACCCACGCCCCGACGGGCAGCCCGATGACGAGGAACGCGGCGGTCTCGGTGGCCGTCAGCAGGCCCATCTGCCACTCGGTCGCGAGCAGGTGCTGGACGGCGTAGACGGGCAGCGCGAGCATCGTGAGCTGGGCGCCGAGCTGCCCGAGCGCGTCGCCGGCCCACAGCCAGCGGAAGTCGCGGTGCCGCGCGAGCGAGCGTCGCGCGGGGCCGACGGTGTCGGTGGTCGCGGGCTCGGTCGTCTCGGGCGTGGCCATGCGCTCAGCCTGCGGCTACTGATTGAGAAATGTCAATCAGTGGCAGGATGGCCCCGTGGTCGACCACCCCGTGGGCGCGGCGCCGCGCCCCCTCGCGCCCGACGTCCCCGCCGACCCCGACGCCGACGCGCGTGCGCTCGCCTCGTCGCTGCGCCTGCGGATCCTGCGGCTGTGCCTCGACGAGCCGCTCACCAACCGGGAGATCGCGCAGCGCCTCGGCCGCAACCCCGCGACGGTCCTGCACCACGTCCGCACGCTCGTCGACCGCGGCTTCCTCGCGGCCGAGCCCGTGCGTCGGGGCGCGCGCGGCTCGCGCGAGGTGCCGTACCGCGCGACGCGCAAGTCCTGGCGCTCACCGTCGCGCCCCGGGCAGGCGCGCGTGCTCGTCGACGCGTTCCTCGAGGAGATCGCCCTGCTCGACGACCTCGACGCGCACCCCATGGTGCGGCTCGGCCTGCGCCTGTCCGACGAGGCCGCGCACGAGCTCGTCGGGCGGCTCACGGCGATCTTCCAGGAGTACGCCGACCGGCCGCCCGACGCCGACGGCCGACCCGTCTCGCTGTTCTTCTCTTTGCACGACGACGTCCAGCGCCACGACCCCGCGCTGCGACCGGACGGCGAACCCGCGCCGCCCGGCGGTCGCTGACGCGTCAGGCCACGAACGCCGGGGCGCGCAGCCCCTCGCGCTCGAACGCGTCGGCCACGGCCGCCGCGACGTGCTCGACCGCGTCCGCCGCCACGAGCGCGATCGCCGAGCCGCCGAACCCGCCGCCGGTCATGCGCGCCCCGAGCGCACCCGCGGCGCGCGCGGCCTCGACCGCGACGTCGAGCTCGCGGCACGACACCTCGTAGTCGTCGCGCAACGACGCGTGCGACGCGTCGAGCAGCGGTCCGGTCTCGCGCAGGCGCCCGGCGTCGAGCAGCGCGACGAACTGCTCGACGCGCTGGATCTCGCCGAGCACGTGCCGCACGCGACGCACCCGCAGATCACCGGCGGGCGTGCCGTCGGCGAGCGCGGCCAGGGCGCGGTCGCCGTCGCCCGGCGCGTCGGTGAGGTCGCGCAGCGTCGCGACGCCGAGCAGCGCGGCGGCCTCCTCGCACGTCGCCCGCCGCGCGGCATACTGCCCGTCGACGAGCGCGTGCTCGGCGCGCGTGTCGATCACGAGCAGCGCGAGGCCCTCGGCGGCGGGGTCGAACGGCACGTGCCGCACGGACAGGTCGCGGCTGTCGAGCAGCAGCGCGTGGCCCGGGACCGTGCGCAGCGCCGCGGCCTGGTCCATGCCGCCGGTCGGGGCGCCGGCGATGTCGTTCTCGGCGCGCACGCAGTCGGCGGCGAGCGCCGCGCGCTCCTGCTGCAGGCCGTGCACGTCGTCGAGCGCGAGCGCGACGGAGCAGGACAGCGCGGCCGACGACGACAGGCCCGAGCCGACGGGCACGCACGAGTCGACCGCGACGTCGAAGCCGCCCACGTCGAGCCCGCGCGAGCGCAGCGCCCACGCGACGCCCGCGACGTAGGTCGGCCAGCCCTCGACGGTCCCGGGCGCGACCGAGCCGAGCTCGAGCGCGACGACAGCGGTCGGGTCCCACGCCGAGGCCATGCGCGCGACGTCGTCGCCCCGCCGCCGCAGCGCCGCGTACGTGCGGTGCGCGAGCGCGACGGGCAGGCACAGGCCGCCGTTGTAGTCGGTGTGCTCACCGATGAGGTTGACCCGCCCCGGGGCGGACCACACGCCGTCGGGAGCGGACCCGAACGCGGTGGTGAACGCCGCGCGCGCCCGGGCCTCGCCCGTGGCCCGGTCCCAGGCGTGCACCCACACGGGCCCCGACCCGCTCATGCCAGCTCCTGCAGCCGGTGCGCGATGCGCTCGGGCGTGGTGTCCGAGACCCAGGCGGCCACACCGGACTCGACGCCCGCGAGGTACTTGAGCTTGCCGGGTGCACGCAGCACCGAGAACAGCTGCAGCGACAGCCGCCAGTCCTCGCGCCCCTCGTGCGCCGGCGCCTGGTGCCAGCCCGAGATGTACGGCAGCGGGAGCGCAGTGTCGTCGTCGACGAAGAACAGGTCGAGGCGACGCAGGAGCTCGAGGTACGTGGCGGCGAGGTCGGCGCGCTCGTCGTCGTCGAGCGCGGGCAGGTCCGGCACGTCGCGGCGGGGGACCAGGTGCACCTCGACGGGCCAGCGCGCGGCGAACGGCACGTACGCGACCCAGTGCTCCGACTCGAGCACGACGCGCGCCCCGTGCCGCAGCTCGGCCTCGAGCACGTCGCGGCCGAGCAGGCGGCCCGTCGCGGCGCGGTGCGCGCGCGCGGTCGCGAGCATGGTCGCGGTGCGCGGCGCGAGGTACGGCAGGGCGTAGATCTGCCCGTGCGGGTGGTGCAGCGTGACGCCGATCTCCTTGCCGCGGTTCTCGAACGCGAACACCTGCTGCACGCCGGGGGTCGCGTTGAGCGCGGTCGTGCGGTGCGCCCACGCCTCGATGATCGTGCGCATGCGCCGCGGGCTGACGGTCCGCAGGGACGCCGTCGGGTCCGACGAGAAGCAGACGACCTCGCAGCGCCCGGCCGCGGGCCGCTGCTGCCAGAGCTCCTCGCCGTCGGCGAGCGTGACGTCGTCGGTCGCGCCGGGCACGCGCAGCAGCGACGGGAACCGGTTCTCGAACACCACGACGTCGTAGTCCTCGGCCGGGATCTCGCCGTCCTGGTAGCGCGCCCCGGGCCGGGCGGGGGCGAGCGGGTTCGCGTCCGCGGGCGGCAGGAACGTGCGGTTCATGCGGTGCGCGGCCATCGCGACCCACTCGCCCGTGAGCGGGTCGCGGCGCAGCTCGGGGCCGGTCGCGGGGCGGCCGTGCTCGTCGGGGGCGAACCGGTCGGGCAGCGGGCGGGGGTCGTCGAGCCGCCGCGTCGCACCGCCCGAGACGTACGGCTCGGAGTCGTCGAAGTAGAACAGCTCGCGACCGTCGGCGAGGTGCGTGGCGGTCACCCGCACGCGGGCCTGCGTGGCGCGCGCGGCGTCGTCGGGCGTGGTCATCGGTCGTCCTCCGGGGTGGGCGGCGTCGTGGGGTGCGTCGTGGCGGGGGAGGGCTCGTCGACGACGACCGTCTGCAGGCGGTCGCCGAGCAGGCGGCGGGCCGCGGCGGGCGCGGCGTCGTCCATGACGACGAGGTCGATCTCGTCGAGCTCCGCGATCTGCGCGAGCCCGACCGTGCCCCACTTCGTGCTGTCGGCGAGCACGGTCGTCGCGCCCGCGCAGCCCAGCAGCGCACGGTCCGTCGCAGCCTCCGCGAGGTTCGGCGTGGTGAGGCCGGACTCGTCGAGCCCGTGCACACCGAGGAACGTGCGGTCGACGCGCAGCAGGCGCAGCGCCGCGTCCGCGACGTGCCCGACGAGCGCGTCCGACGGGGTCCGCACGCCGCCCGTGAGCACGACCTCGAGGTCGAGCGGGGCCACCGCGCGGTGCAGCGCGTCCGCGAGCCGCAGCCCGTTGGTGACGACCGTGAAGGGTCGCAGCGCGGCGTCCTGCGCGACGAGCTCGGCGAGGCGGAACGTCGTCGAGCCGGCCGAGAGCGCGATCGTCTGACCCGGTTCGAGGCTCGCGTGCGCGGCGCGCGCGATCGCGGCCTTCTGCGGTCCGGCCCGGTCGACCTTGGCCTCGAAGCCCGGTTCGTCGGACGCGCGCGTGCCCTCCGGGGCGACCGCGCCCCCGTGCACGCGGCGCACGAGGCCCGCGCTCGCGAGCTCGGCGATGTCGCGGCGGACCGTCATGTCCGAGACGCCGAGCTCGACGACGAGCTCGGAGACGCGGGCCGCGCCGCGCTCGCGCACGGCGGCGAGGATCAGCTCGTGTCGTTGCGTCGCCAGCACTCGAACATCGTCGCACACGACCCAACAGAATCAAACAGGCCGCGCGCGAGCGTCGCGCGCCTGTTCACCGCCCCGAGGGCGACAGCCCGAGCGACCGACCGGCGAGACCTCGACGTCGGGCCCCGAGCGAGCGCGCGACCTCACGCAGCGCGGTCGCGGCCGGCGAGTCCGGAGCGCTCAGCACGACGGGTGCGCCCACGTCGCCGCCCTCGCGCAGCGCGACGTCGATCGGCACCTGCCCCAGAACGGGCACGTCGCCGCCCGTGAGCTCGGTGAGCCGCTGCGCGACGTGCGCGCCACCGCCCGAGCCGAACAGCTCGAGCCGCGAGCCGTCGGGCTGCTCGAACCACGACATGTTCTCGATGACGCCGACCACCTGCTGGCGCGTCTGCACCGCGACCGAGCCCGCGCGCTCCGCGACCTCGGCGGCCGCCGCCTGCGGGGTGGTCACGACGACGATCTGCGAGCCCGGCAGGAGCTGCGCGACCGAGATCGCGATGTCACCCGTCCCGGGCGGCAGGTCGAGCAGGAGCACGTCCAGGTCGCCCCAGAACACGTCGGCGAGGAACTGCTGCAGCGCGCGGTGCAGCATCGGACCGCGCCACACGACGGGCTGCCCGGGCGGCACGAACATGCCGATCGAGACGACCTTCACGTCGTGCGCCACGGGCGGCAGGAGCATGTCGTCGACCTTGGTCGGCGGCCGGTCCACGCCCAGCATCCGCGGGATCGAGAAGCCGTAGATGTCGGCGTCGACGACCCCGACCCGCAGCCCGTCGGCCGCCATCGCGACCGCGAGGTTCGCGGTGACCGACGACTTGCCCACGCCGCCCTTGCCCGACGCGATCGCGAACACCTTGGTCAGCGACGTCGGCTGCGCGAACGGGATCGTCGGCTCCGCGTCCGTGCCGCGCAGCAGGCGCCGCAGCCCGGCGCGCTGCTCGGCGGACATGACGCCGAGCTGCACGACGACGTCCGCGACGCCGTCCAGCGGTGCGACCGCCGCGGTGATGTCCCGGGTCAGCGTGTCCTTGAGCGGACAGCCCGACGTCGTGAGGTCGAGCCCGACGACCACGCGCGCACCCGCACCCGCACCCGGTTCGACCTCGACCGAGCGGACCATGCCGAGCTCGGTGATCGGACGACGGATCTCGGGGTCCTGCACGGTCGCGAGGGCGGTGCGGACCGCCTCCTCGAGACGGCCGTGCGGACGCTCGTCGGACGGGTTCTGGGTCGCGGGCACGACGACATGCTAGGTCGGTCGCCGCGCGTGACGTCCGGGCCGTCCGGCCCTGGACACGCCGCCGCCGACGTGCTCGTCGCGGTACGGGGCGCGGCGGCAGCGGGCGAGCAGCGGCGTCGGGCGACGTCCGGGCCGTCGGCCTCAGGCGCTCGGGCGGCGGCGGTCGGGCTTGGCGCGTGGCCTGGCCTCGGCGCGGTCCGCGTCGGCCGGGTCCTCGGGCTCGTCGTCCTCGGGCTCGGCGGTGAGCTCCTCGAGCAGGTTGCGCAGCTCGGAGCGCACGAAGTCGCGCGTCGCGACCTCGCCCAGCGCGATGCGCAGCGCGGCGACCTCGCGCGCGAGGAACTCGGTGTCGGCGAGGTTGCGCTCGGAACGCTGCCGGTCCTGCTCGGCCTGCACGCGGTCCCGGTCGGTCTGCCGGTTCTGCGCGAGCAGGATGAGGGGCGCGGCGTACGACGCCTGCAGCGACAGCATGAGCGTGAGGACCGTGAAGCCGTTCGCGGCGGAGTCGAACCGCACGCGGTCCGGGCCCCAGCTCGCGTTCCACGCGAGCCACGCGGCGCAGAAGATCGTGAGCCAGAAGATGAACGACGGCGTGCCGAGGAAGCGCGCGATGCTCTCCGACGCGCGTCCGGCGGCGTCCTGGTCGGCGTGCGGACGCGGGATGAGGAGGCGGCGCGACTCGCGCGGCTGGTCGAGGCGCTCAGCCACGGTGCACCCCCTCGTCGTCCTGCTCGCGCCAGTCCTCGGGCAGCAGGTGGTCGAGGACGTCGTCGATCGACACCGCGCCCAGCAGGCGCTTGTCGTCGTCGACCACGGGCAGGGCGAGCAGGTTGTACGTCGCGAGCTGTCGCGTGACGGACAGCAGCGGCGCGTTCGCCTCGACGGGCTCGATGTCGGTGTCGACGATCGAGCCGATGGGCTCGTGCGGGGGCTCGCGCAGCATGCGCTGCAGGTGCACGACGCCGATGTACCGGCCCGTGGGGGTCTCGAGCGGAGGGCGCGCGACGAAGACCATCGACGCGAGCGCGGGCGTGAGGTCCTGGCGGCGCACGTGGGCGAGCGCCGCGGCGATGGGCGTCTCGGGGCCGAGGATGACCGGTTCGGTCGTCATGAGACCGCCCGCGATGTTGTCCTCGTACGCGAGCAGGCGCCGGACGTCCTTCGCCTCCTCGGGCTCCATGAGCTCGAGGAGCTCGGCGGCCTGGTCGCTGGGCAGCTCGCCCAGCAGGTCCGCCGCGTCGTCGGGCTCCATGGCCTCGAGGACGTCGGCCGCACGCCCGAGCTCGAGCCCGCGCAGGATCTCGACCTGGTCGTCCTCGGGCAGCTCCTCGAGCACGTCGGCAAGGCGCTCGTTGTCCAGCGCGGTCGCGACCTCGAGCCGCCGCCGGTTGCCCAGGTCGTGCAGCACGTCGGCCAGGTCGGCCGGCTTGAGGTCCTCGTACTGCGCGAGCAGCAGGTCGGCGCCCTGCTGGCCCGCAGCCCGCGCCAGACCCGTGACCTCCTCGATCGAGACGAGCTGCGTCTCGCCGCGGCGCCGCAGCAGGCCGCGGTGCGCGGCGGCGGTGCGACGCACGAACAGCCTCGTGACGACCCAGTCGTTGTTGCGCTGCAGCTCGATCGCGACGTCCTCGATGGTCGCGGACCCGCTGCCGTCCGCGAGGTCGACCGTGCGCTCGAGCAGCTCGCCCACCGCGAGCGTCTCGAACGCGCGCTGCTCGAACCGGCGCATGTTCACCAGGCCGGTCGAGATGACCTGGCCGGGGTCGATCGCGGTGACGCGGGTCAGCGGGAGGAACACCCGGCGGCGGCCGGGCACCTCGACGACGAGGCCGACCGCGCGCGGCGCTCCTTTCGGGCGCACGAGCACGACGACGTCGCGCACGCGCCCGACCTGGTCACCGAGGGGGTCGAAGACCGTCGTACCGGCCAGACGCGCGACGAACACCCGGGTGCCCACGCTGCTCACGGCGTCAGCCTAGACGCCGCGCGCACGTGCCGTGCCGTGTCGCTCAGCGCTGCGGCCGGGCGCCGTGCTTCCAGTACCCGCAGAACGCGACGTGCGAGCGGGGCAGCGCGTGCGCGGTCATGAGGTGGCGGCGCACCGCGGCCGTCATCCCGGTCTCCCCGACGACGAACGCGTAGGGCCGTCCGCCGGGCGGCGTCACGCTCGTCGCCGCGGCGAGCGCGAGCCGACCCGGGACCGCGCGCTCGTCGTGCGCGCCCGGCCCGTGGGCGGTGAGATCGCGGTGCAGCCAGCGCACCTCGACGCCGTCGGGGGCGTCGAGCAGCTGCACGTCCTCGGGCGTGGGGACCTCGACGAGCGCGAGCCCGCGCGCGTCGCGCGGCAGGGAGGCCAGCACGCCCGCCACGGCGGGCAGCCCCGACTCGTCGGCGACGAGCAGCACGGCGTCGTGGTCCGGCGGCGGGGCGAACATGATGCCCTCGTCGAGCAGGCCCAGCGGGCTGCCGGGCTCGCAGGCCTGCGCCCAGGACGCCGCCGAGAACGCGGTGGGGTCGGCGGCCGGGTGCACGACGAGGTCGATATCGATCTCGCCGGGCCGGATCGCGCGGAACGTGTAGTTGCGCAGCAGCGGACGCGTCGCGGCCGGCATCGTCGAGTACCGCAGGTAGCCGCGCAGGCCGAGGTCGGGCGGCAGGCGGACCTCGTGCTGGCCGGGGCGCGGGACGAACATGCGGAACCACTGGTCGAACCCCAGGGCCGCGAGGTGCTCGAGCTCGGGACCGCCCGCCGTGACCCGGGCCATCGAGGGGGAGACGTGCTCCCTGCGCAGGACGGTCGCGCGCAGCACCTGCGCGCTCTCGGGCTTGACCAGGGTCGAGGCGCGGGCCATGCGTGCTCCGTCGTTCGTGGCGGACCGACGGATCGTCGGAAGGATAGGCTCACCTTATCTGAACGACGATCGTCGGGACCAGGAGCCCGCGGCCTGGCGTCCGCCCAGGTCGACGGGGGAGGATCGGGTCATGTCGTTCTCCGGCCAGCCCCGCATCCCGCGCACCCCCACGCCGCCCCAGGGCGAGACCGTGGCGCGCTACGACTCCTACGTGCGGGCGCAGAAGGCGGTGGACCACCTCGCCGACAAGTCGTTCCCCGTGCAGATGGTGACGATCGTCGGCACCGACCTGCAGATGGTCGAGCGCGTCATCGGGCGCATGTCCTACCCGCGTGCGGCGTCGGGCGGGTTCGTGTCCGGGGCGTGGTTCGGCCTCTTCGTCGGGCTGCTGCTCTCGCTGTTCTCCGAGCCCGGCGGGGCGAGCCTGTTCCTGCCGGCGATCCTCATCGGTGGTGCCTTCGGGCTGCTGTTCTCGGTGCTCACGTACTCGTTGACGCGCGGTCGTCGGGACTTCACGTCGTCGAGCCAGATCGTCGCGTCGTCGTACGCGGTGCTGTGCCACGCCGAGAAGGCCCACCAGGCCCGCCAGCTCCTCGCCGAGGTCGGCGGCGTCGTGTCCGGCTGGCCCGCACGTCCCGCGCAGGACGCGCCCGACGCGCCCGGTGGGACCGGCACCCCTCCGGGCACCGGCCCCACCGCGTAGCCGCGGCGCTCAGCCGCGCAGCAGGCCCGCCATCCACGCCTCGACGGCGTCGGGGTCGCGGGGGAGCGCGGCCGACAGGTTCTCGTTGCCGTCGGCCGTCACGAGCACGTCGTCCTCGATGCGCACGCCGATGCCGCGGTACTCCTCGGGCACGAGCAGGTCGTCGGACTTGAAGTACAGGCCCGGCTCGATCGTGAACACCATGCCGGGCTCCAGCACGCCGTCGAGGTAGAGCTCCGAGCGGGCCTGCGCGCAGTCGTGCACGTCGAGCCCGAGGTGGTGGCTCGTGCCGTGCACCATCCAGCGGCGGTGCTGCTGGTTGTCGGGCTCCAGCGCCTGCGCCGCGGAGACCGGCAGGAGACCCCACTCGTCGAGCCGTGCCGCGATGACCTCCATCGCGGCGGCGTGGACGTCCCGGAACCGCGCGCCCGGCACGGCCACGGCGAACGCGGCGTCGGCGGCGTCCAGCACCGCCTGGTAGACGCGGCGCTGGACCTCGGTGAACGTGCCGTCGACGGGCAGCGTGCGGGTCACGTCGGCCGTGTACAGCGAGTCGACCTCGACGCCCGCGTCGAGCAGCAGCAGCTCGCCCGCGCGCACGCGGCCGTCGTTGTCGATCCAGTGCAGTGTCGTCGCGTGCTCGCCGGCCGCGGCGATCGTCTCGTAGCCGACCGCGTTGCCCTCCTGCCGCGCGTGCCCGACGAACGTGCCCTCGACGACGCGCTCGCCGCGCACGTGCTCCTGCGCCGCGGGCAGCGCGCGCACCACCTTCTCGAAGCCCTCGATCGTGGTCGCGACCGCGAGCCGCAGCTGCTCGACCTCGTGGGCGTCCTTGACGAGCCGCAGCTCGGACAGCGCCTCGACGAGCCGCTCGTCGGCGTCGGCGCGCGAGCCCTGCGCCGCGCGCGCGGCCTCCTCGCGCCGGATCTCCTCGACGACGGCCTCGACGCCCGGGTCGACGTCGGGCACGACGAGCACCTGCACACCGCCGGTCCCGACGTCCTTCGCGAGCGCGTCGCGCAGCTCGTCGACGTGCCGCGTCTCGATGCCCGTGAGCGTCTCGAGGTCCTCGAGCGTCGGCCGTGCGCCGACCCAGAACTCGCCGTAGCGGGAGTCGGAGAAGAACTCGCTCGTGTCCCGGCCCGCGAGCGGGCGCATGTAGAGCACGGCGTGGTGCGCGCTGCCCTCGTCGCCCGCGCCGTCGTCGACGGGGTGCAGGACGAGCACCGCGTCGGGCTCCTGCTCGACGCCGAGGCCCGTGAGGTGCGCGAACGCGGAGTGCGGGCGGAACCGGTAGTCCGTGTCGTTCGAGCGCGGCTTGAACGTGCCGGCCGGGACGACGAGCCGGCGGCCGCGGAACCGTGCGGACAGCGCGCTGCGCCGGGCGGCCGTGAAGTCGGCGGCCTCGCCGCGCGTCACCTGCGACGCGGGTCGCGGCGCCCAGCCCGACGTCACGAACTCGAGGAACGTCGACGAGCGCGGGGGCTGCGAGCGGTTCGAGCCGCGCTCGCCGACCGGCTGCCCCTCCTGCCAGCCGGTGCCCGGCTCGTGCTGCTGCCCGCCGGGGCGGCTGGGGTCGGTCGAGGTGTCGGTCCCGGTGTCGTCCGTCATCCCGCCATCTTCCCACCGCGCTCCCACGGCGCCCGCAGGACCGGGCGGCCCGGTCGGCCGACCCGCACTGCGACCGCTACGGTGCGGGGGTGCGCATCGACCTGCACGCCCACTCGTCGGCCTCCGACGGCACGCAGAGCCCCGCCGAGCTCGTCGTCGCCGCGGCGCACGCCGGGCTCGACGTCGTGGCGCTCACGGACCACGACACGACGGCCGGGTGGGTGGCCGCGTCGGCCGCCGCGCGCGAGGTCGGCGTCGCCCTGGTGCCGGGCACCGAGGTCTCGGCCCGCTGGCACGGCGTGAGCGTGCACCTGCTGTCCTACCTCCAGGACCCGACGCACCCCGCGCTCGTCGCCGAGCTCGACCGCACGCGTGACGCGCGGCTCGGGCGGGCCCGCCGGATGGTCGCCCTGCTGGCCGCCGACGTGCCCCTGACCTGGGACGACGTGCTCGCACAGGCGGGCGACGCCGTGACGGTCGGACGACCGCACATCGCGGACGCGCTCGTCGCCAACGGCGTGGTCCCCGACCGGGACGCCGCGTTCGCGCACCTGCTGCGCGCCGACGGGCCCTACCACGTGCCGCACTACGCGCCGGACGCCGCCGACGCGGTCCGGGCGATCCTCGCGGCGGGCGGCGTCCCCGTGTTCGCGCACCCCGGCGCCGACGCCCGCGGCCGGATCGTGCCCGACGAGACGTTCGACGAGCTGGCCGCCGCGGGGCTCGTCGGCCTCGAGGTGGACCATCGCGACCACGGACCCGCGCAGCGCGAGCGGCTCACGCGCCTCGCGCAACGGCTCGGCCTGCTCGTCACCGGGGGCAGCGACCACCACGGTGCGGGCAAGAGCAACCGTCTGGGGGAGAATCTGACCCGGCCGGAGATCCTGGCCGTGATCGAGGAGCGTGGCACGAGTGACGTTGTCCGGTGATCCCGGTGTCGTGACGCAGGCGTCGACCGGGGCGGGTGAGTGATGGACCTCGTCGACCCCCGGCTGTTCGCGTCGGTCTTCATCACGCTGTTCGTCATCATGGACCCGCCCGGGACGGTGCCGATCTTCCTCGGCCTGACCGGCGCGATGACGCGCAAGCAGCGCAACCGGGCCGCGTGGCAGGCGGTGGCCGTCGCGCTCGGCGTGATCGTCTCGTTCGCGGTGTTCGGCCAGTCGATCCTGTCCTACATGCACATCTCGCTCGCGGCCCTGCAGGCCTCGGGCGGGCTGCTGCTGCTCCTCGTCGCGATGGAGCTCCTGACCGGACGCATGGAGGACCCCGAGCCGTCGGCGAACGCGAAGGTCAACGTCGCGCTGGTGCCGCTCGGCACGCCGCTGCTCGCCGGGCCCGGCGCGATCGTCGCGACCATGGTGTTCGTCAAGCAGGCCGACGGCACGCTCGCCGACTGGGTCGCGATCGGTGCCGCGGTCGTCGCGGTGCACGTGTGCCTCTACCTCGCGATGCGGTTCGCGAACGTCATCCACCGGGTGCTCAAGGACTCCGGCACGATCCTCGTGACCCGGATCGCGGGTCTGCTGCTCGCCGCGATCGCGGTGCAGCTCATCGCGGACGCCGTCACCGCGTTCGTCCAGGCCGCCTGACCGCGGCTGGGGCCTGGCCGGTACGACGAGGCCCCCGTCCCGGGCGGGGACGAGGGCCTCGTGACGCGGTGGCGCGAGCCGGTGCGGAGCTCAGTCGCCCGACGCGGGCGTCGACGGCTCGGCCGTCGTGCCGGCGGGGCGGCCGCCCCGCGTGCGTCGGCGGTTGCGGGACCGGGGCGCACGGGTCTCGCCCGTCGAGGCGTTGCCGGTCGGCGCGGACGTCGGGTTCGCCCCCGGCGCGCCCTCGGCCGTCGCACGGCTCGCGGCGGCGTCGCCGGCCCGGCCCTGCGCCTGGTCCTGGGACTGACCCTGCGACTGGCCGCGCCCGCGGCCGCCCCGGCGCCGACGCCGGGGACCGTCGCCCTCGCCGTCCGTAGCCGCACGGTCCCGGACGGGGCGCTCGTCGCGACCGCCCGACGAGCGTCCGCGGCCGCCCTGCGCGCCGCTGGAGGCCGCACCCTGCCGCGTGCGCTTGCCGGTCTCGCCCAGGTCCTCGATCACCTCGGCGGACAGGCCCTCGCGGGTCTGCTTGTCCTTGGGGAGGCGACCCTTGACGCCCTCGGGGATGTCGAGGTCGGTGTAGATGTGCGGCGAGCTCGAGTACGTCTCGACGGGGTCGGGGATGCCCAGGCCCAGCGCCTTGTCGATGAGCCCCCAGCGCGGCAGGTCGTCCCAGTCGACGAACGTCACGGCCGTGCCCTTGTTGCCCGCGCGCCCGGTCCGGCCGGTGCGGTGCAGGTACGTCTTCTCGTCCTCGGGGCACTGGTAGTTCACGACGTGCGTGACGTCCTCGACGTCGATGCCGCGTGCGGCGACGTCGGTCGCGACGAGCACGTCGACCTTGCCGTGGCGGAACGCGCGCAGCGCCTGCTCGCGCGCGCCCTGCCCGAGGTCGCCGTGCAGCGCGCCCGCGGCGAACCCGCGCTCGTTGAGCTCGTCGGCGACCTTCGCGGCGGTGCGCTTGGTGCGGGCGAACACGATCGTCAGGCCGCGGCCCCGGGCCTGCAGCATGCGCGCGAGCAGCTCGACCTTGTCGAGCGCGTGCGCGCGGTAGACGACCTGCGTGATGTTCTTGACGGTCTGGCTGCCGTCGTCGTCGGGGTCCTGCGCGCGGATGTGCGTCGGGCGCGACATGTAGCGGCGGGCCATCGCGACGACCGGGCCGGGCATGGTCGCCGAGAACAGCATGGTGTGCCGCGACGCCGGCGTGGCCGCGAGCAACGTCTCGACGTCGGGCAGGAAGCCCAGGTCGAGCATCTCGTCGGCCTCGTCGAGGACGACCGTGTGCACGTGGGACAGGTCGAGGTGACGCTGCTTGAGCAGGTCGATCATGCGGCCCGGCGTGCCGACGACCACGTCGACGCCCTTCGTGAGCGCGTCGATCTGCGGCTCGTACGCGCGGCCGCCGTAGACCTGCACGACGCGCACGCTGCGGCTCGCCGACGCGGTCGCGAGGTCGCCCGCGACCTGGACCGCGAGCTCGCGCGTCGGGACGACGACGAGCGCCTGGGGCTTGCCGGGCGCGCGCAGCTGGTCGTAGCCCTCCTCGCCCGGCGCGACCGTGCGGTGCAGCAGCGGGACGCCGAAGCCGAGCGTCTTGCCCGTGCCGGTCTTGGCCTGGCCGATGATGTCGTGACCCTGCAGCGCGACCGGGAGCGTCATCGCCTGGATGGGGAACGGGTGCGTGATGCCCGCGTCGGCGAGCGCCTGCACGATCTCGGGGCGGACGTCGAAGTCGGCGAACGACGCGTCGACCGCCTGCACCGACGACGCGGTGCTGGTCAGCGGACGGGTGGACGGGGCAGCGAGCGCGGAGGCGAGCTCCTGCTCGGTCTCGTGCGCCGTGGTGCCGGAGGGGGTGCCGAGCTCGTCGGCAGACAGGTTCGTGTTCGTCACGTGGAAGCTCTTCGGTGCGGGTGGCGACCGCGCGCGGTCCGGTCGGGCGTCGCCGCCCGGGGACGGGGGTCGCTCGCGCCGGGCGCTGCTGGGGCGCCACGGATGGCCGGCAGCCGATCGCGGAAATCTGTCTCGCGGACGCCGCCCCGGCACGGGGTGCGAGGGCGTACGAGGGGTCGTGGTCGACCGGGCAACCGATGTACGGACCCAGGGTAACCGACGAGCGGGCGCGAACCGGTCAGCGGGGCCGCCGGACGGAGCGCGCGCCGGGTCCCGCCGACCACGTGCGATCGGGCCCGGTCACCCGGCGTCTACCATCGTCGGATGACCGACGCCGCGCCCACCGCCGTGCCGACCCCGGAGCCGATCGAGCAGCCGGTCGCGCCGCCGACCACGGACGGGAGCGCGCAGCCGACCTCGCGGGGAGCCGCGGCGGCAGCCGACGCGGTCGAGCTGCTCGGCCTCGTCGCCCAGCTCGAGCACACCGCGTTCGTGCGGCTCGCGGCCGACTCGGCGCTCGCGCCCGACGTCGCGCAGCGGCTCGCGCTGTCCCGGTTCGCCGCCGCGGCCGTCGAGCGGCGCGACCGCGTCCTGGCGCGTATCGAGGAGCTCGGCGCCGACGCCGCCGACGCCCTCCAGCCGTTCGAGGCCGCGCTGACCGACTTCGACGAGCGCACCCAGCCGAGCTCGTGGTGGGAGCGACTGCTCAAGGCGTACGTCGGGTACGGCGTCGCCGACGACTTCTGCCGCCTCGCGGCACGCGGGCTCGACGACCGCTCGCGCGACGTCGTCCTGGAGGTGCTCGAGGACGCGTCCCACGCCGAGCTCGCGGTCGCCGAGCTCGATGCCGCGGGGTCGAACGACGCGGTGCTCGCGTCGCGGCTCGCGCTGTGGGGGCGGCGGCTCGTCGGCGAGGCGCTCGGGACCGTGCAGCGGCTGCTCACGCAGCGGCCCGCGCTCGAGCGGCTGGTCCGCGCGGGCACGCGGGCCGACGCGGGCGTCGAACGTGGTGCGGACGCCGCGAACGCCGCCGCGCCCGAGAGCACCCCCGCGGCGAACGCCCCCGCCAAGCTGTTCAGCGAGCTGACGGCCGAGCACACGCGGCGCATGGGGCGCCTGGGCCTGACCGCCTGAGCGTCGGCCGTACGGACCGTGGCCGACCGCACGGCCGGCCACGCGACCGGCCGCGTGACCGACCGCGGAGGCGTCAGATCGAGCCGAAGCCCACGCGGACCTTCGTCTCCGCACCGACCTCGACGTACGCGAGCGACGCGGTCGGCACCAGGACGCGGCGGCCCTTGCTGTCCGTGAGGTCGAGCACCGCCGACGTCCCCGTGAGCGCGGCCGACACGGCCGCGGCGACCTCGTCGGCCGACTGGTCGCTGTCCACGACGATCTCTCGCGCCACGTTCTGCACGCCGATCGTGATCTCCACGCTCGTCTCCTCGGGTCGTCGTGCGTGCGGCCGGACGTCCGCCGGTCCGCACGCCTGAAGGGCTGCTGGGTGCTGCACGGGCGAGCGGTCGCGCGGACCGCCGACCCGTCGCTCGATCCTAGGCCGGGCCCCGCGCGCCGGGCGGCGCTGTCCGCGACGAGCGAACGCCCGTGCGGCTCCCCGGTCGGGCACCGCGCGGCTCGTCGGGCGGCCCGTCCGAGCAGACGGTCGACCGGCTCAGTCGTCGTACCGGTAGTCGGGGCGGACCAGCCCGCGTACCCCCGCCCACGCGAGCCGCGTCACGAGGTCGGCGGTGTGTTCGTGGTCGATCTCGTCGCCGCTGCGCAGCCGGTGCGTCGCGGCCCCCTGGGCGAGCGAGACGAGCGACACCGCGATGACTGTGCAGTCCTGCGGCGACAGCCCCGTGACCGGCTCGAGCACGGCGGCGCAGCGCTGCGCGGCGACCGACGACGCGTGCTCGACGCGCGCCCGCACGTCGTCGTCGTGCGTGACGTCCGACTCGAACAGCAGGACCGAGGACTCGCCGGCGACCTCGACGAACGTCATGTACGCGCGCACGATCGCCGCGATGACGGCACGCCCGTCGCCCGGGTGGACGGGGCCGTGCTCGATCGGCTCGACGGCCTTGTCGACGGCCGCGAGCAGGTCGTTGCCGCACCGGTCGACGACCGCGAGGTAGAGGTCGAGCTTCGACGGGAAGTGCCGGTAGAGGACGGGCTTGCTGACCATGGCGCGGTCCGCGATGTCGTCCATCGAGACGTGGTGGAAGCCCTCGGTGGAGAACAGCTCCTGCGCGATCTCGAGGACCTGCGCGCGTCGTTCGCGGCCCGACATCCGCACGGGGCGCGCCGACGGTGCCGCCGCGGCGTCCGGTGCGCCGGGCTGCGCCGGGGAGGTCGGTCGCTGCGCCATGGCGGGCATGGTAACGATCCCGACGCGGCGCCGTGCGGGCTTGTCCGCAGGGACGGTCCCGGCCAGCCGATCGGGTGACGCGGTCCCGCTCGCGCCGTCCATCCCGGCGAGGGGCCGCCCGGTGGACGGCCGGACGGGGGCCGGTGCGACCATGGAGCGCATGGATCGGACCGGGGTCGACCGTCCAGGGCGCGCGCGGACGCGCGCCCGGCGGTCCGGCGCCCGGGCCCGCGGACCGCGGCGGGGTGTCGCGGCGGTCGTCGTCGCCGTGGCCCTCGCGTCCGGTGCGGTGGCCGGGTGGTCCGTGACGGGACCGTCGGGCGGCGGCGGTCCGGGTCCGACGAGCGTGGGGCGAGCGGGCGCGACGACGAGCGCGCCGCCGTCGACGGACGAGGTGCCGCGTGCGCGGTCGTCGGCCGCGGCGCGCAGCCGTGCCGACACCGCCGACGACACGGCCGACGACACCGCCGCCGACACCACGTCCGCGCGGCTCGACGTCCCGCTCAGCGTCACGGGCGAGGACGCGCCGGCGGTGTCGCTGCCCGCGGGCCTGAGCGCCGCCGACGTGCACGCGGGGCTCCTGGGCCACGAGGTGCCGGAGTCGGGCGACGGCGACCTCGTCGTGGTGCCGGGGGAGCGCGCGCAGCCCGCCGACGCCCCGCCCGGGGCGACGGTCCTGCGCGTGCGCGTCGAGGTCGAGCGCGGCCTCGCGGTCGACGGCGTGCGGTTCGCGGCGTTCGTGCTCGACACGCTCGACGACCCGCGCGGCTGGGGCGCGGACGGCTCGGTGACGTTCGCGCGCACCGACGGCGACGCGGACCTGCGCGTGGTGCTCGCGTCCCCCGACCTCGTCGACGCGCTGTGCGCACCGCTGCGGACGGGCGGCGAGGTCTCGTGCGGCCGTGCGGGGCACGCCGTCCTGAACCTGCGGCGCTGGGTCGAGACCGTCGGGTACGACGTCGACGCGACGGCATACCGGCAGTACCTGGTGAACCACGAGGTCGGGCACCTGCTCGGGCACGCGCACGAGCGGTGCTCGGGTGCGGGGCGCGTCGCGTCCGTGATGCAGCAGCAGTCGTACGCCGTGGCGCCCTGCACGCCCAACGCGTGGCCGTTCCCCTAGCGCGCGGAGCGGACGGCCGGGCCCGACGCGCGTGCGGCGGTCGTGTCGGTGCGTCGTGATGAGATGCGTGCCGTGACCACGACTGCGCCCGTGCTGCGGCGACCCGCGCTCGCGGACGTGCCGGCTCAGGGGCCGGGGGCTGCCGTCGCGCTCGACGAGGTGCAGGAGCTGGCCGTCGCGTGGGCGGCCGGGCGCGAGCTGCCCGACGCGCGTGCGCTGCTCGTGCTCGGCGCGCCGGGCAGCGGGAAGTCGACGGTCGCGCTGGAGGCCGCCGTCGCGGCCGTGCGGGCGGGGCTGCCGCCCGCGGACCTGCTCGTGCTCGCGGCGACGCGGCGTGCGGCCGCCGAGCTGCGGGACCGGCTCGCAGCCCGGCTGCCCGTCACCACGCACCGCCCGCTCGTGCAGACCGCCGCCGCCGCGGCGTTCGCGGTCCTGCGGGCGCGGGCGGTCGCGCTCGGCACGGTGCCGCCCACGCTCGTGTCCGGACCCGAGCAGGACCTCGTGCTCGCCGAGCTGCTCGCGGGTCACGCCGCGGGCGAGGGCGCGGACATCGGCTGGCCCGAGCGCGTGCGCGGCGAGGCGCTCGCGGTGCGTGCGTTCCGGGACGAGCTGCGCGACCTGCTGATGCGCGCCGCCGAGCGCGGGCTGGGGCCCGGAGACCTCGCGGCGCTCGGGCGCGCGCACCGGCGCCCCGAGTGGGTCGCCGCGGCGCGCGTCTACACGGAGTACCTCGACGTGCTCGACCTGCGGGCGAGCACGCCCGACGCGGGTGAACGGCTCGACCCGGCGGTCGTCGTGGCGCAGGCCGCGCGGGCGCTGCGCGCGTGGGAGCGGGACGTGCGCGGTGCGCGCGCACCCGGCTGGCGGCTCGTCGTGGTCGACGACCACCAGGAGAGCACGTCCGCGACCGTGGCGCTGCTGCGTGCGGTCGTCGAGCGCGGTGCCCGGCTGCTGCTCACGGCGGACCCCGACGCGTCCGTGCAGACGTTCCGCGGTGCCGAGCCCGCGCTCGTCGCGCGCGCGACCGCCGGGTCGGGCGAGGGGGCGTTCGGTGCCCACCGGCTCGTGCTGCCCACGGTGTGGCGGCACGACGACGCGGTGCGGGCCGTCGTGCAGCGCGTCACCGAGCGGATCGGCACGATGGGGGCCGCCGTCCACCGCCGGGCGTCGGCCGCCGCGCCGGACCCGAGCGCGCGGGCCGACGCGACCGGTCCCACCGTGCGTGCCGCGGTGCTGCCCAGCGGTGCGCAGGAGGCCGCCCACGTCGCGCGCGAGCTGCGCCGGGCGCACCTCGAGGACGCCGTGCCGTGGGACCGGATGGCGGTCGTCGCGCGGTCGGGTGCGCAGGTCACCGCGCTGCGGCGTGCGCTCGCGGGGGCGTCGGTCCCGGTGACGGTGCTGGGCAGCGACGTGCCGCTGCGCGACGAGGCCGCGGTCCGGCCGCTGCTCGACGCGATGGCGCTCGCGTGCGGCACCGCGCCGCTCGAGCCCGAGGTGGCCGCACGGCTCGCGTGCTCGCCGCTCGGCGGTCTGGACCCCGTCGGGCTCCGGCGGGTCCGCCGGGCGCTGCGTGCGGAGGAGCTCGCGGCGGGCGGCGGTCGCACGAGCGACGCGCTGCTCGTCGAGGCGCTCGAGGCACCCGGCCGGACCACGACCCTGGCCCCGACCGTCGCGGGACCCGTCGACCGGCTCGCGCGCGTGATCGACGCCGGGCGGCGCGCCGCGCACGAGCCCGGCGCCGACGCGCAGGGTGTGCTGTGGGCGCTGTGGGACGCCGCGGGCCTCGCCGAGGCGTGGCGACGGTCGGCTCTCGTCGGCGGGCCGGCGGGCGAGCGAGCGGACCGGGACCTCGACGCGGTCGTCGCGCTGTTCCGCGCCGCGGACACGTTCGTCGAGCGCATGCCCCGCACCCCGCCCGCGGTGTTCGTCGACTGGTTGCGGTCGCAGGACCTGCCCGCCGACTCGCTCGCTCCGCGCGCACGGCGCGCCGCGGTGCCCGTGCTCACCCCCGCGGGAGCCGCCGGCGGCGAGTGGGACCTCGTCGTGGTCGCGGGCGTCCAGGAGGGTGTCTGGCCGGACCTGCGCCTGCGCGACTCGCTGCTCGGCGCACGCGAGCTCGTCGACGTCGTCGCGGGGCGCCTCGCGCCGCAGGTGCACGGACCCGGCGGCGCCGCGGTCGGCGCGGGACGCGGTGACGGACCCGGCGACCGGGCCGCGGACCGGGCGGCCGACGCGCGCGCGGCGGTGCTCGCGGACGAGCTGCGCTCGTTCGCGGTGGCGGTCTCGCGCGCCCGGCGGTCGCTCGTGGTGACCGCGGTCGCCGACGCCGAGCAGCAGCCGTCGCCGTTCCTCGACCTCGTGGAGGCACCGGCCGACGAACGGGACCAGCGACGCACGCAGGTCGAGCCCGCCCTCGACCTGCGGGGCCTCGTGGCCCGGCTGCGCGCCACGCTCGAGGAGGCCGCCGGGACCACGGGGGAACCCGACCAGGGGGCCGTGCGCGCGCTCGCCCTGCTGGCCGCGCAGGGGGTGCCGGGCGCCGACCCGGCGCAGTGGCACGGGCTCGTCGACCTCAGCAGCGACGCACCGCTGTACGGGCCCGACGAGGCCGTGCGGGTCTCGCCCTCCAAGCTCGAGACGGCGCACCGCTGCGCGCTGCGCTGGGCGCTCGAGGCCGCGGGCGGCACCGCGGGGTCGAGCGGCGGGCAGTCGCTCGGCACGCTCGTGCACGCGATCGCCCAGGAGCACCCGCACGGGACGCACGCCGAGCTCGCCGCCGCGCTCGACGCCCGGTGGGACACGCTCGGGCTGGGCAGCGGCTGGCCCGCGCGCGCGACCCGCGCCCGCGCCGACGCCATGATCGAGCGGCTCGCCGGGTACCTGCGGGGTGCGGGCGAGGCGCTGCTGGTCGAGGGCGGGTTCCGGCTCCGGACGGACCGCGCGCTCCTGACCGGGAGCGCCGACCGGATCGAGCGCGACCTCGAGCACCCGGACCGCGTGCGCGTCGTCGACCTCAAGACGGGGGCCAACCCGCCGTCCCGCGAGGACGCGACCACGAACGCCCAGCTCGGCGCGTACCAGCTCGCGGTCGACGCGGGCGCGTTCGAGGCGCTGGCACCGGGCACCACGAGCGCCGGTGCGCAGCTCGTGTACCTCGGGACGGGCCGGGACGGGACGGTGCGCGAGCAGCCACCCCTCGGCCCGGAGGACGACGGGCCGTCGTGGGCACGCACGCTCGTCGACGACGTCGCGGAGAAGATGGCCGCCTCGGCGTTCACCGCGACCGTGAACGAGCAGTGCGACCGGTGCCCGGTGCGCCGCTCGTGCCCCGTGCGCGGCGAGGGCGGGCAGGTCGTGGCATGACGACCTCACCGACCCTGACCGCGACGGACGGCCGCGCGACCGGCGAGCTCGTGGGCGCCGAGCAGATCGCCCGGCTGCTGGGCCGCGACCTGCCGACCGACGAGCAGCGCCGCGTCATCGAGGCGCCCCTGTCCCCGCTGCTCGTCGTCGCGGGTGCGGGCTCGGGCAAGACCGAGACCATGGCGAGCCGGGTCGTGTGGCTCGTCGCGAACGGGATCGTCGAGCCGCAGCAGGTGCTCGGGCTGACGTTCACGCGCAAGGCCGCGGGCGAGCTCGCGGAACGTGTGCGCTCGCGGCTGCGCCACCTCGCGCGCGCCGCCGCACGCGCCGGGGTCACGCTCCCGGGCAGCGCGCACCTCGACGACGACGTGCTCGGTGGGCGGCCGACGGTCTCGACGTACAACGCCTACGCGTCGTCGCTCGTGCGCGACCACGCGCTGCGGCTCGGGCTCGACCCGGGCGCCCGGCTGCTGGGCGAGGCGGCGCAGTGGCAGCTCGCGAGCGAGGTCGTCGAGGCGTGGCAGGGCGACCTCGACGTGCCGGTCGCGGTGTCGACGGTCGTCGAGGCGGTGCTCAGCCTGTCGGGTGCGCTGGCCGAGCACCTGCTCGACCCGGCCGGTGCGCAGGACGCGATCGAGCGGATCTGTGCGGACATCGAGGCGACCCCGCCGCCACCGCCGGGGGCGAAGGGGCCGAAGGGTCCGTACGCGGCCGTGCGCACGCTCGTCGAGTCGCTGCAGCAGCGCCGCCGCGTGCTCGACCTCGTCGCGGCGTACCAGCGCCGCAAGCGCGCGAGCGACGCGATCGACTTCGGGGACCAGGTCGCGCTCGCGGCCCGCCTCGCGCGGGACGTCCCCGAGGTCGGCGAGGCCGAGCGCGCCCGGTTCGCCGTCGTGCTCCTCGACGAGTACCAGGACACGTCGTACGCGCAGCTCACGCTCCTGGCGGCGCTGTTCGGGGCCGGTCACCCGGTGGTCGCGGTGGGTGACCCGCACCAGTCCATCTACGGCTGGCGCGGCGCGAGCGCGGGCGGGCTCGAGAGGTTCCCGACGACGTTCCGCCGGGCCGCGGCCGACGGCGGCGGTCCGGCGGACGTGCTCGCGCTGTCGACCTCGTGGCGCAACGACCGCGCGATCCTCGACGCCGCGAACCTCGTGGCGGGACCGCTGCGCGCGGGCGTGCAGCGCGTGCCGGTGCCCGAGCTCGCCGCGCGGCCCGGTGCCGGGCCGGGCGAGGTCGCGGCGCTGCTCGTGCCGAGCGTCGCCGACGAGGCCTCGGCGGTGGCCGACTTCGTCGCGCAGCACTGGCGGCCCGCGGGCGACGGAGGACCGGACGCCCGGGTCACGGCGGCCGTCTTGTGCCGCAAGCGCTCGCAGTTCGCCGAGCTGCGCCGCGCGCTGCGGGCCAAGGGCCTGCCCGTCGAGGTCGTCGGCCTCGGCGGGCTGCTCTCGACGCCCGAGGTCGTCGACGTCGTCGCGGCGCTCCAGGCGGCGTACGACCCGCTGCGCGGGGACGCGCTCGTGCGGCTGCTCACGGGCGCCCGGACGCGGCTCGGCGCGGCCGACCTGCACGCGCTCGCGGCGTGGGCGGGCGAGCTCGCGGGCGAGCGCTCCGGCCGGGCACCCGACGTCGAGCTCGACGCGATCGACGAGCGCAGCATCGTCGACGCGCTCGACGAGCTGCCGCGCCCGGGCTGGCGGAGCCGGGGCGGGCGGACGCTCACGGAGACCGGGCGCTCCCGGCTCGTCGAGCTGGCCGGGCTCCTGCGCACGCTGCGCGCGCACGCCTACCTCGCGGTGCCCGACCTCGTGGCCGAGGCGGAGCGGCTGCTCGGGCTCGACATCGAGGTCGCCGCGCGCGCGGGCGTGGGGGTCGGGCGGGCGCGGGCGCACCTCGACGCGTTCCGCGACGTCGCGGTCGACTTCGCGCGGTCGGTCGACACGCCGACGCTCGGAGGCTTCCTGTCGTGGCTCGAGGCGGCCGACGCACGCGAGAACGGGCTCGAGCTCCCGGTCACCGAGCCCGACCCGGACGCCGTGCAGCTCATCACGATCCACGCTGCCAAGGGGCTCGAGTGGGACGTCGTCGCGGTCGCGGGGCTCGTGGACGGCGTGCTCCCCGCCACGAGGACCCAGGGCAAGGACGGACCGCGGGACTCGGCGTGGCTCGTCGGGCTCGGGAACCTGCCGTACCCGCTGCGCGGCGACGCCGCCGACCTGCCGGCGTTCGCGTACGCGGGCGCCGACGGGCCGCAGGACCTCGAGGCGCGGCGCAAGCAGTTCCTGAGCGACGCGGGCGAGCACGAGGTGGCCGAGGAGCGTCGGCTCGCGTACGTCGCCCTGACCCGAGCCCGCCGGCACCTGCTCCTGACCGGCGCGTGGTGGGGTGACGGCAGGTCGGTGCGGCAGCCGTCGACCTTCCTGCAGGAGCTCGCCGCGAGCGGTCTCGTCGCGGCGGACGGCTGGGCGGACGAGCCCGGACCGCAGGACACCAACCCCGCCGCGGCGCACGTGCTCACGGGCACCTGGCCCGCGGACCCGTTCGCGGTCGAGGACGGACCCGGCCGACGCCCCGCGGTCGAGCGTGCGGCGGGCTGGGTCCGGTCGGCGCTCGACGGCTCTTCGCGGACCGACCTGCAGCACCCGGCGGAGGCGTCGGCGCCGCCGGGGGAGTCGGGCTGGGAGGCGCTGGCCCGCACGCTCCTCGAGGAGCAGCGTCGCGCGCGCGGCTCGTCGGGCACGGTCGAGCTGCCGTCGCACCTGTCCGCCTCGGCGCTCGTGCGGCTCGGTGCGGACGCGGCCGAGTTCGCGCGCGGCCTGCGCCGGCCCGTCCCGCTGGAGCCGTCGGGGCGCGCGCGGCTCGGCACCCGGTTCCACGCGTGGGTCGAGAGCTACTACGGCGCCGCGACGCTCGTCGACCTCGACGCGCTGCCCGGCGCCGACGACGACGAGACGGCACACGACGACCTCGACGTCGACGAGGCGCGCCTGCGGGCCGCGTTCCTCGCCTCACCCTGGGCGGATCGCCGCCCGTACCAGGTCGAGGCGGACGTCGAGACCCCGGTCGCGGGCTACGTGCTCAGGTCCCGGATCGACGCCGTGTTCCCCGCGGCGGCCGACGACCCGGTGACCGGGCCCGACGCCGTGGTCGTCGTCGACTGGAAGACCGGCTCCGCCCCGCGCGACGCCGCGACGCGCGCGGCGCGGGAGATCCAGCTCGCGGTCTACCGGCTCGCGTGGTCGCGCAGCGCGGGCGTGCCGCTCGACCGGGTCGCCGCAGCGTTCCACTACGTCGCGACGGGCGAGACCGTGTGGCCCGAGCGGCTGCTGGGCGAGGACGAGATCGCCGCGCTCCTGACGGACGTCGCCCGGTGACGCGCCGTGCGCCGACGGGCCGGCGGGAAGGCGGCCCGACGCGCAGCGCTCAGACGAGCGTGACGGCCTCGACGGGCATCGTGGGCGCGTCGGCGTCCCACGCGCTCCCGGTCCGCGTGTGCTCGTCGAGGTCCTCGAGCATCGCGACGGCGTCGGCGACGACGTCCGCGTTGCCCGCGCGCACGCCGTACAGCAGCCACCGGGCGAGCGCGAGCTCGCCCGCGAGGAGCGCCCGGTCGACGAGGTGCGGGTCGAGCAGCTCGGTCCGGCGCAGCTGGTACGCCTCCATGATCGAGTCGGCAGCGTCGGGCGTCGCGGCGACGAGCAGCCAGGACAGGTCGTCGGCCGGGTCGGCGACGCTCGCGTCACCCCAGTGCAGGATCCCCGTGACCTCGCCGTCGCGGACCAGGATGCGCTCGTTCGTCAGGTCGCCGTGCACGACGGTGGGCCGAAACCGCCACAGCGCGACGTCCTCGAGGCGTTCCTCCCACCGGCGCAGGAGCGTCGGCGGCACCTTGCCCGTGCGGGCGGCCTCGTCGATCTCCGCCTGCCGGCGCTCGCGGTAGGCGCCCGCGTCGTACGACGGGAGCCCCGCGTTCTCGACGACGCTCGTCGGCAGCTCGTGCACGGCCGCGATGGCCCGCCCGACCGACGCGCACAGCCCCGGTCCGGGCTCGAGCTCGGCGACGTCGAGCGCACGTCCCGGGATCTCGGCGTGCACCGCGGCCCGCCCGCCCTCGGGCAGGTGCGCGAACCCCGCGGGCACGGGGACGGAGAACGGGAGGAGGTCGCGGTGCGCCGCCTCGTCGAGCGCGGTGAGCAGCTCGGCCTCGGCCTCGAGCGCGGCGCCCGCGGCGGCGTGCACGGGCGCCCGCACGATCCACCGGCGGCGGGCAGCGTCTACGACGACCGCGATGTCGAAGTCCGTCCCGGGGTGTGCCGGCCGCCGCACGTCGAAGGCGTCCAGACCCGGCACGGCCACGGTGGCCAGAGCGGCGAGGGCGAGGGGGGAGCGAGGCACGCGCCCAGAGTAGGCGCGCGTGCGCACGGCGGTGCGCAGGGGTCCGGCGTGTCTGTCCCATTCGTCCCGCGGTCGACGTCACGCGCGGCCTGCCGACGACCGGCGACGTACGGTGACGCCGTGAGGTCCGACGAGCTGCCCCTGTCCCGCGCGGTCGTCGACCGGGCCGCCCACCTGCGCCGCGACTCCGTCGCGCTCGCGGCGACGCTCGCCGCGCCCGGCACGCGCGTGGTGCTCGTGCACCGCGGGCGGGTGCCCGTCGACGAGCACGGGCTCGTCCTCGCGACGGTCGCCGACGCCACCGCGCTCGGGGGGTCCACCGACACGCAGGTCCCGGGTGTCGCGGAGGGCACCCCGGACGTGCGCTCGGGTCTCGACGACGGCTCGGGTCGCTGGCTGCTCCTGGGCGCCGACGACGAGCGCGTGTACCTCGCGCTGCGCCTCGGGCACGAGGTCGACGACGAGGCGGTCGCCGCGGCGCTGCCCCGTCGTGGCACACAGTCCGACCGCCTGGTGCACGTCCCGACGCCCGGCCCGTCCGGCCCCGTGGCTGCGCACGGTGGCGTCATCGGGGAGGGGGACGGCGACGCGGTCGTCGACGGTCGCGCGCGCTGGGCGTCGCTGCGCGACGCGGGTGCGCGGCTCGCGGCGCACGACGCGGGTCTCGTCACGACCGCGGTCGCGCTCGACGCGTGGCACGAGCGCCACCCACGGTGCCCGCGGTGCGGCGCACCGACGCGCGCGACGCAGGCGGGCTGGGTCCGCACGTGCACGGTCGACGCCTCGGAGCACTACCCGCGCACCGACCCGGCCGTCATCATGGCGGTGGTCGACGCGGACGACCGGATCCTGCTCGCGCACGCGGTCGCGTGGCCCGCGGGCCGGCACTCGACGCTCGCGGGCTTCGTCGAGCCGGGCGAGTCGCTCGAGCACGCGGTGCGGCGCGAGGTCGCCGAGGAGACCGGCGTGCTCGTCGGCGACGTCACCTATGCGGGCAGCCAGCCGTGGCCGTTCCCGGCGTCGCTCATGGTGGCGTTCGTGGGGCGGGCGCTGACGACCGACGTGCGCGTGGACGGTGTCGAGGTCGAGCACGCGCGCTGGTTCACGCGCGAGGCGCTGCGCGACGCGATCGTCGCGGGCGAGGTCGTGCCGCCGTTCGCGTCCTCGATCGCGCGTGCGCTGATCGAGGACTGGTACGGCGGGCCGCTGCCGACCCCGTGACGCCGCGCCACGGCGCGTCGGCCGGACGTCAGGACAGGCGGCTGCGCACCTCGACGAGCGACGGGTTCGTGGCCGCCGAGCCGTCGGGGAAGACGACGGTCGGGACGGTCTGGTTGCCGCCGTTGAGCGACGCGACGAGCTCGGCCGCGTCCGGGTGCTGCTCGATGTCGACCTCGGTGTAGCCGATGCCGACGGAGTCGAGCTGCGTCTTGAGCCGACGGCAGTAGCCGCACCAGGTGGTCGAGTACATCGTGATGGTGCCGGGCTCGGGCAGGGTCTGCGTGCTCATGGGTCCTCACGGCTCGTCGGGTCGGGCGGCGGCGCGCGCCGCTCGTCGTGCACCCTGCCCAACCACACGAGGCGCCCGACGATTCCGCGCGCCCGACCCCCGCGGGTCCACAGCCCGCCCGCACGACGTCCGGGGTGTCGGTGCCGGCTGCCAGACTGTCCGGCGATGTCTCCCGACGACCTGCTGACCGCGCTCGACCCCGAGCAGCGCGCGGTCGCGACCGCGCTGCGCGGTCCGGTGTGCGTGCTCGCGGGTGCGGGCACGGGCAAGACGCGCGCGATCACGCACCGCATCGCGTACGGCATCCGCTCGGGCGCGTTCCGCGCGGACCACGTGCTCGCGGTGACCTTCACCGCGCGGGCCGCGGGCGAGATGCGTACCCGGCTCCGGTCGCTCGGTGCCGGGGGAGTCCAGGCCCGGACGTTCCACGCGGCGGCGCTGCGCCAGCTCACGTACTTCTGGCCGAAGGTCGTCGGCGGCGCGCCGCCGCGGCTCGTCGAGGCCAAGGCGCAGCTCGTCGCGGAGGCGGCCCGCCGCGTGGGGCTCCCGGCCGACCGGACGGGCGTGCGCGACCTCGCGGCGGAGGTCGAGTGGGCGAAGGTCAGCCTCGTGGTGCCCGACGAGTACGCGGTCGCGGTCGCGGCGGTCGACCGGCTCGTGCCCGGCGGGCACGACGCGCACGCGGTCGCGCGGCTGATGACGGCGTACGAGCAGGTCAAGGACGAGCGCGGCGTCATCGACTTCGAGGACGTGCTGCTCCTGCTGGCCGCGATGCTCGGCGAGCGCAGCGACGTCGCGCGCGAGGTGCGCGACCAGTACCGGCACTTCGTGGTCGACGAGTACCAGGACGTGAGCCCGCTGCAGCAGTACCTGCTCGACCAGTGGCTCGGCGGGCGCTCGGAGCTGTGCGTCGTGGGGGACCCGTCGCAGACGATCTACTCGTTCGCGGGCGCGACGCCCCACCACCTCCTGTCCTTCCCGCGCGTGCACCCCGGCGCGCAGGTCGTCCGGCTGGTGCGCGACTACCGCTCGACGCCGCAGGTGGTCGAGCTCGCGAACCGCGTGATCGCAGCAGCGCCCGGACCGGCCCCGCTCGAGCTGCGGGCGCAGCGGCCGGACGGTCCCGCGGTGCGCTGGGCGGCGTACGCGGACGACGAGGCGGAGGCCGCGGGGATCGCGGCGGCAGCGGCACGGCTCGTGGCGGACGGTGTGCCGGCGTCGCAGGTCGCGGTGCTCTACCGGACGAACGCGCAGGCCGAGGCATTCGAGGAGGCGCTGGCGACCGCGGGCGTCGCGTACCAGGTGCGCGGCGGCGAACGGTTCTTCGCGCGTCGTGACGTGCGCGAGGCGATCGTGTTCCTCCGGGGCGGTGCCCGGGTCGCCGACCCGGACGTGCCGCTCGGCGACGCTGCGCGCGACCTGCTGCGCAACGCCGGCTGGACCGAGCAGGCGCCCGCGACGCGCGGTGCGGCACGGGAGCGGTGGGAGGCGTTGACGGCGCTCGCGCGGCTGGCCGACGAGCTCGCGGCGCGCGCCGCCGCGGACGGGCGGTCCGCGACCGTGGCGGACCTGGTCGCCGAGCTCGACGAGCGAGCGGCGGCCCAGCACGCGCCCACCGTCGAGGGCGTCACGCTCGCGTCGCTGCACGCCGCGAAGGGGCTCGAGTGGGACGCGGTGTTCCTCGCCGGGCTCTCGGACGGACTGCTGCCGACCTCGCTCGCGGAGACCCCGGAGGCGGTCGAGGAGGAGCGTCGCCTGCTGTACGTGGGCGTGACCCGGGCGCGCGAGCACCTGCAGCTCTCGTACGCGCGCTCGCGCGTGCCGGGCGGACGCCCGACGAGGCGGGCCTCGCGATTCCTCGAGGCGCTGTGGCCGGGCAGCGCCACACGCGGCGGCGCACCGGGACGCGCCGGGCGGCTCAGCCCCGCAGACCCGGGGAGCGACGGGCCCGACGAACGCGTGACGCGCGTGCTCGACGCCCTCACGCGGTGGCGCGACGAGCGCGCGCGGCAGGTCGGGCTCAGCCCGGGGCGCGTGCTCGCGACACACGTGCTGCACACGCTCGCGCGCTCGCGCCCGGCGACGCGCGAGGAGCTCGCGCTCGTTCCCGGGATCGGCGCGCAGACGCTCGCGACCCTGGGCGACGAGGTCCTCGCGGTGCTCGGCGAGGCGCTGGCCCGCCAGGCCTGACGCGCCGACCCCGCCGGGCCCGGTGGTCGCACGGCCCGACCCGCTGGTCGCCCGACCGGCACGGGACAGTTCGTCCGGTTCGGCGAGCGGCCCTCGAGAACTCGTCGAGATCGGGTCGTTAATTCGGTTGTCGAGCGCCACGGGCGCGCCTACTGTGGTCCACGTCCTGATACGCAGTCCTGTGCCCGATCGTCCTGACGAACGGGTGCGACGGACCTGAGAGAGGAGGTGGGCAGCGATGAAGATCCAGATCACGACGGCGACCCGGTCGAGCGTTCTGCTCCCGATGCATGTCGTCGCACCCACCTCGTTCGGGTTCAAGGGGCGCGCTGTGCCCGCTTCCTGGCTGCCGTCGGTGACGGACTCCAGCGTGAAGCGTCATGGCGGGACTGCTCTTGACGCGACGGCGATCGACGGGATGTCGACGGTCTAGACCTTCAGGTCTCCAGGCCGCGGCAGCCCTCACCGGCTCCGCGGCCTTCTTCTTTTCCCGGTGATCCCGGGGGAGCAGGCGGGACGTGGCGCCGCACCACACCGCTCAACCCCAGCAGGACACCAGGAGGACATCGTGCGGCTCACGACGCTGCTCGACACCAGCGGTTCGGGCACCTGGCCCACCGGCAGCACCGCGACCACCGACGACCGCACCTTCGACCAGCTCGTCGAGGGGCTCATCCCGTGCCGGACGAACGACCCCGAGCTCTGGTTCGCGGAGCAGACCGCCCGCGTGGAGCAGGCGAAGGCGCTGTGCCGCGAGTGCCCGCTCATCGAGGGCTGCCTCGCGGGCGCGCTCGAGCGTGCGGAGCCGTGGGGCGTGTGGGGCGGTCAGGTCTTCATCGGCGGGACCGTGGTGGCGACGAAGCGCGGTCGGGGACGTCCGCGCAAGAACCCGGCGGCATGAGCCGTCGGCCGGTCGAGGCCGGATCCGCCGAGAGATGGGCGGTGCACCCGCACGCGGGGTGTGCCGCCCATCGGCGTTCCCGGGGCACCGCGTCGGGCAGCCCGAGCTCGAGCGTCACGCCGCGCAGCCGCGGGGTGCACGGCCCGGCACCGGCCGACGCGACCGTGCCGACGCGGCCGTCGGTGGGGCGGTCGTCGGGGGAGCCGCCACGGGCGACGTCGCCGCTCGTGGCGTCGAGGTGCGTGAGGACCGCGGCGACGGCCAGCCCCGCCGCGACGCTGACGACGGCGACCGGTTCGGGCGGCGGCGCGCTGCCGCGCCGGGCGGCTGCGGCGAGCGTGGTGGCCATGACGGGCCAGGCCGGGTCGGCGTCCGTGCGGTGCAGGTCGAGGCAGCGCAGGCACGGTCCCGCACCGGGGACGACGAACGGTCCGACGACCGTGTCGGCCTCCCGGAGCACGACGCTGAGGTGCGCGACGCCCCGGTTGACGAGCCGCGCGGGCAGGGCGGGGTCGACCACGTCGTCGGACACCACGACCAGCACGTCGACGTCTGAGGCCGCGCTCGTCGTCGTCGTGGGTGAGGCGGCGGCGAGCACGCGCGTCGCGGCGTCGAGACGGGGGTGCCCGACGTCGGACCAGCCGTAGCCGTGCGGTCCGACGTCGCTCGACCGCACCGGGCGAGCGTCCTCGAGCGTGATCCGGCCGACTCCGGCGAGCGCGAGCTGGAGCGCGACCGCCAGGCCCGTCGGGCCGAGACCGACGACGCCGACGCCCCGGCCCGAGCGCGCCGCGACCGTGGCGGCCCCGTCGCCGTCCGGCCGCACCAGGCCGAGCACGCGCGCGTCGGCACCCGGCGGGCCGGCGAGCGAGCGCACCGCGCGCCGCTCGAGGATGCCGGCCTCGTCGAGCTGCGTCACGAGGGACGCGAGCCGCTGCGCGTCGAGCCGGTCGTCGGCCGCGAGCGCACCCGGGCTGGCGCCGTCCGCGAGCCGGGCGAGCGCGCTCGCCTCGTCGGCGGACAGCCCGTCCACCCGCACCGCCCAGCGGTGGTCGGTGCCGAGCTGGACCTCGGCGGGTCCCCGCCGCACGACCCGCAACCCGTTCCGCAGCCTCATGCGCGCCAGGCTGCCACCCGGGCCGCGGTCGTCGTGCGGCTCATCCACAGGCGCCGGTGCGCACCGGACGTGGACGCCGGGGACGCGCGAGGGGCGCCGTCCGTCCGGACGACGCCCCTCGCGGCGAGCCTGTGCGGCTCAGGCCTTGCCGAGGATGCGGTTCAGCTTCGTACCGCAGACCGGGCAGACGGCCTTCGCCATGCGGCGGCCGGAGTCGGAGATGACGATCTCGCCCTCGGCCTCGCGCTTCTCCTTGCACTTCACACAGTAGAACTCGCCTGCGTAGGTGTCGGCCATGGGTCCTCCTCGCGGTTGTCCGGTGCGCCGGGCCACGGGCGGCCGACGGCGGCCGGGCAGTCCGGAGACCTGCCCGAGCGCCCTCCAGAGTAGTGGTCGAAGGCCTCCGTGCCGTGCTCCGGACGCGTGACGACCAGCGTGTCTTCGCCGTCCGCGGGCCCGGAGAGCCGCACGATCACGCGCCTGAGGGGCCGCGAGGTCCGCGACGGGGCGGGCCGTGCGCGCTACCGTGCGGCCTGTGCACCCCACGTACGGGCTCGAGCACCACGACCACGGACCGGACGAGCAGGCCGATCCGGAGCTCGCGCGCGTCGAGGTCCGTCGCTCGCGCAAGCGCGCACGGACGGTGACGGCGTGGCGCGAGGACGGGCGCACGGTCGTCGCGATCCCGGCGGGCTTCACGCACGCGCAGGAGGCCGAGTGGGTGCGGCGGATGCTCGCGCGCCTCGCGACGCAGGAGCGGCGTCGGCGTCCGTCGGACGGCGAGCTCGCGGACCGTGCCGCGGAGCTGTCGGACCGGTACCTGCAGGGCCGGGCCCGGCCGACGAGCGTGCGGTGGTCCAGCAACCAGGGGCGCAGGTGGGGGTCGTGCACGCCGAGCGACGGCACGATCCGCATCTCGGACCGCGTGCGGGGCATGCCGCGCTGGGTGCTCGACTACGTGCTGCTGCACGAGCTCACGCACCTGCTGCACGCGGGACACGGGCCCGAGTTCTGGGCCGAGCTCGAGGCGTACCCGCGCACGCAGCGGGCGCGCGGCTACCTCGAGGGCTACGCCTACCGCGACGAGCGCGGCGCGAACGGGTCCTGAGCCGCGCCGTCACCCGGCGGCGGGCGGCTCCTCACCCAGGATCTCGGCGAGGGCCCGGTCGACCTCGGCCGCCTCGTCCGCGGCGTCGGCGCGCCGGGACGCGTAGCCCGTGGGGTCGTCGAGGTCCTCGGCGGTCGGCATGAGGTCGGGGTGGTCCCAGACGGCGTCGCGCGCGCCCGTGCCGCCGTCGCGGGCGATCTGCGCCCACAGCGCCGCGGCGTCGCGCGAGCGGCGGGGCCGCAGCTCGAGCCCGACGAGGTTGGCGAACGTCTGCTCGGCGGGACCGCCGGCCGCGCGGCGACGCCGCAGCATCTCGCGCAGCGCGACCGCGTGCGGCAGGTGCGGGAGCGCGGCGGCCGAGCTGACCTCGTCGACCCAGCCCTCGACGAGCGCGAGCGCGGTCTCGAGACGGCCGAGCGCGGCGCGCTGCTCGGGGGTGGTCTGCGGGGCGAACACGCCCGACGAGAGCGCGCGCTGCAGCTCCTCGGCGTCGGTCGGGTCGATCGAGCCGACGGCCTGCTCGAGCTGGTCGACGTCGATCGTGATGCCGCGGGCGTAGGTCTCGACGAGCCCGAGCAGGTGCGCGCGCAGCCACGGCACGTGCGTGAACAGGCGCGTCGCCGCGGCCTCGCGCAGCGCGAGGAACAGCCGGACCTCGTCGACCGGAGCGTCGAGGCCCTCGGCGAACGCGTCGACGTTGCCCGCGACGAGCGCGGGGGCGGGCGTGTCGAGCAGGGGAAGGCCGATGTCGGTGGTGCCGAACACGTCGCGCGAGAGCGTCCCGGCGGCCTGCCCGACCTGCAGCCCGAACACGGCCGAACCGAGTCGGCGCAGGAGCTGTCCGGGGGCGAGCCCGCCCGGTAGGACGCTCTCGGGCAGGCCGAGCCCGCGCAGCTGCGCGTCGAGCCCCTGCCGGTCGGCCGACGGATCGTCCGCGCCGTCGTCGCCGTCGTCGCCGAGCCGGCCGCCGAGCGCGTCGACGAGCGCGGCGGACAGCGACGACGCGACCGGCTCGGTGAGCGTGCGCCACGTCGGCAGCGTCGCCTCGACCCACTCCGCGCGGGACCAGGCGCGTGCGGGCGCGGTCGCGGGCGGGAGCTCGGTCGCCGCGTCGAGCCACAGCTCGGCCACCGAGAGCGCGTCGAGCACCTGCTTCGAGCGCGCGGGCGTGAGCGACGGGTCGCCGCCCACCGCGGCCTGCTGGCGGGCGAGCTCGTGCGCCATCTGCCAGTTGACGGGCTCGTCGTCACCGCTCGCGAACAGGCGCTGGACCTGCGCGAGGACCTGCTGCATCGCGAGCGGGTCGGCGGGGAGCGCGCCGGCGGCGTCGAGCGACGCGGGGTCGATGCCGCGCGAGCGCAGCTCGGCGATGGCCTCGTCGGCCCGGTCGCCGAGGAGCGCGCGCAGCATCTGCTCCCACGGCGGGGTCGGGCCGGAGCGGTCGTCGGACTGGTCGGGGCTCACGTGCGCCTCCTGCGAGCGTCGCGTCGGGGCACCGGGCCCCGCGGTACCCACGACGGTAACCGCGCGACCCCGGGGCCGACCGCGCGCGGCCGCCCGGTTCGCTCAGGGCGCAGCGGGCGGGCCGCGCACATCGTCGTGCGGCATGATGCCGGGGTGCCCGACGAGCAGGACGCGCAGCCCCCGTACGACCCGACGCCGCAGGACGCCCCGCGCGCCGACGACCCGCAGGGCGGGCCGCTCGCGCCCGCCGAGCGGCCGAGCCGGCGCGCGCTGACGCTGTCGATCTCGATGCTGGCCACGGCGGTGCTGCTCGCGACGGTCGCACTCCTGCCCGCGCCGTACGCCGTGAGCAGCCCGGGCCCGACCGAGGACGTTCTCGGCGAGGTCGACGGCAGCCCGCTCATCACGGTCGAGGGCGCGACGACGTACGACTCGAGCGGTGAGCTGCGGCTGACGACCGTGTCCGCGACGGGCGGCCCGGGCTACCCGTCGACCGCGCTGCGCGTGCTGCGCGGCTGGTTCTCGCCGTGGTCCGTCGTGCAGCCGCGCGAGCTGCTGTTCCCGGACCGGGACCGGACGCAGGACGACATCGACCAGGAGAACGCGGCCCAGATGACGTCGTCGCAGGAGAACGCGTCGGTCGCCGCGCTCACCGAGCTCGGCTACGAGATCCCGGCCACGCTCGTGGTCGCCGGGACCGTCGAGGGGTCGGGTGCGCAGGGTCAGCTCGAGGACGGTGACGTGCTCACCGCGATCGACGGCACGCCGCTGCCCGACTACCAGAGCCTCGTCACGACCATGGACGGCGTGACCGCGGGCGACGAGATCACGGTGACCGTGCGGCGCCAGGGGCAGGACGTCGACCTCGTGATCCCGACGACCGCGGGCGACGACGGTGGCGCGCAGATGGGCATCTACATCGACCCGGACTTCGTCATGCCGGTCGACATCACGATCGACGCGGGACGCATCGGCGGGCCGAGCGCGGGCACGATGTTCGCGCTCGGCATCATCGACCTGCTGACGCCGCAGGACGAGGCGAACGGCCAGGTCGTCGCGGGCACGGGCACGATCGACGTGACGGGCGAGGTCGGCCCGATCGGCGGCATCCGGCAGAAGCTCGCGGGCGCGCACCGCGACGGTGCGGCGTGGTTCCTCGCCCCCGAGAGCAACTGCGACGAGGTCGTCGGGCACGTCCCGGACGGGCTGCGCGTCGTGGCGATCTCGACGCTGCACGAGGCGTACGAGGACGTCGTCGCGATCGGCAAGGGCGACGCGGCGGACCTGCCGACCTGCACCGCGTCCTGAGGCGTCAGGCGAGCGTCGCGCGCAGGGCCGAGACGAGCCCCGGCACGACGTCCGCGCCCTGACCGACCTGGTCGTCGCTGTCGTGCGCCCGTGTGCGCACCGCGCACCACGTCGCGCCCTCGCGCAGCACCCCGACGGCGATCCGCACGTCCTGGCGCTCCGGGTGCGCGAGCAGCCAGGCGAGCGCGGCCTCGTCGTCCTGCGGGAGCTCGGCCTCCGCCGAGGGCGGCAGCACGACCCGCTCGGCGGTCACGGCGACGCCGTCGACCGTGGCGGGCCACGACAGGCTCGCGAGCAGCGTCTCGAGGTTCTCCGCCTGCGGCAGGCCCTCCTGCTCGACGGACGTGAGGTGCCACGGCCGGCGCTGCGCGGCCTCGAGCGTCGCGGGCTCGAGCTGCGCCGCGAGCGACGGCTCGGCCTCGAGCGCGGCCTGCGTGCGCACGAGCGCGAACACCCGCACCGGCGCGTCCCACCCCGCCGCGGCGACGTGGTGCTCGATCTCGCGGACCGCGTCGGCGAGCGCGCGTCCCGCGTCGGTCTGCGGTGCGGTGCCGGTCGGGGGGACGTCGGGGGTGCCGGGCTGCGTCGAGGTCACGCGGACCATCGTCGCACCTCGTCGCGCGTCGCAGCCGTGTGGGAACCTGGGTCGGTCCGGCGGCGTTGGGCGGTATGTGCCCGGCGGCACGAGCACGTGACGTCGGCCGGCACCGGACGAGCACCACGACCAGCAGCAGACGAGGACCCCACCGACGTGAGCTCCAGCACGCCCCGCAAGCCGTCGCCCCGACCGAGGCCGACCACCGCACCGCGACGGCGCTCGCCGCTCGTGCCCACGCTGATCGTGCTCGCCGCGATCGTCGTGCTGGTGCTGATCCTGGCGCAGGTGTGGACCGAGTGGCTGTGGTTCGACCAGCTCGGCTTCATCGAGGTGCTGCGCACCGAGTGGGGCACGCGCATCGTGCTGTTCGTGATCGGCTTCGCGATCATGTCGGTCGCGGTCGGCCTGACCATGCGCTACGCGTACGCGTCGCGCCCCGTCTACGCGCCGTCGACGCCCGAGCAGGCGAGCCTCGACCAGTACCGCGAGGCCATCGAGCCGCTGCGCCGCCTCGTGATGATCGTCGGGCCGGCCCTGCTCGGCCTGTTCGCGGGTGCCGCCGTCTCGCAGCGGTGGGACACCGTGCAGCTCGCGCTGCACGCGCAGCACGTCGGCCAGGCGGACCCGCAGTACGGGATCGACCTCGGCTTCTACCTGTTCACGCTCCCCGCGATCCGGTTCGTGGTGTCGTTCCTCGTCGCGGTCGTGGTGCTCGCGGGCGTGGCCGCGCTCGCGACGCAGTACCTGTACGGCGGGCTGCGCATCGGCGGGAGCCGGGACACGCCGCGCACGACGCGTGCGGCACGCATCCAGCTCTCGGTCGTCGGCGCCGCCCTCATGCTGCTGGTCGCCGCGAACTACTGGCTCGACCGCTACTCGATCCTCACCAAGACCGCCGAGAAGTTCGACGGTGCGGCGTACACCGACGTGCACGCCGTGATCCCGTCGAAGGCGATCCTCGCGGGCATCGCGCTCATCGTCGCCGTGACGTTCGTCGTGACCGCGATCCGCGGCAACTGGCGGCTGCCGATCATCGGCGTGGGCCTCATGGTGGTCGCCGCGATCGCGGTCGGCGGCATCTACCCCGCGGTCGTGCAGCGCTTCCAGGTGCAGCCGAACCAGCAGGACGCCGAGTCGGAGTACATCAAGCGCAACATCGACGCGACCCGCGAGGCGTACGGGATCGAGGACGTCCAGGTCGACGACTACGACGCCAAGGTGACCGCCGAGCCGCAGGCGCTGCGGGACGACGCCGAGACCGCGGCGTCCATCCGGCTCCTCGACCCGCAGGTCGTCAGCCCGTCGTTCAAGCAGCTGCAGCAGGTCACGACGTTCTACAGCTTCCCCGACACGCTGTCCGTCGACCGGTACACGCTCGACGGCGAGAGCCAGGACACGGTGATCGCGGCGCGCGAGCTCAACCTGTCGGGCCTCGAGCCGTCGCAGCGCAACTGGATCAACGACGTCACGGTCTACACGCACGGCTACGGCGTGGTCGCGGCGCGCGGCAACACGACGGCGGCGCGCGGCGCGCCGTCGTTCTGGGAGAGCGGCATCCCGTCGACGGGCGAGATGGGCGACTACGAGCCGCGGCTGTACTTCAGCCCGGGCTCGCCCGAGTACTCGATCGTCGGCGGCCCGGAGGGCACCGACTGGGAGCTCGACCACCCGACGAACGACGGCGACGGCGCGGTCAACACGCGCTTCCCGACCCAGGACGTGTCCGCGGGGCCGAGCATCGGCAGCTCGTGGAACAAGCTCCTGTACGCCGTGAAGTTCGGCTCCGAGCAGATCCTGTTCTCCGACCGCGTGAACGCCGACTCGCAGATCCTGTACGACCGGGCGCCGCGCGAGCGCGTCGCCAAGGTCGCGCCGTACCTCACGCTCGACGGGCGCGTGTACCCCGCGGTCGTCGACGGGCGCGTGGTCTGGATCGTCGACGGCTACACGACGAGCAACCAGTACCCCTACGCGGCACAGGTGACGCTCGACGACGCGACGGCCGACTCGCTCACGCAGACGTCGGCGGCGGTCGAGGCGCTGCAGTCGAAGACCGCGAACTACATCCGCAACTCGGTCAAGGCGACCGTCGACGCGTACGACGGCTCCGTGACGCTCTACGCCTGGGACGACAGCGACCCGGTGCTCAAGGCGTGGGACGAGATCTTCCCGAGCTCGCTGCGCCCGCTGAGCGAGATCGACGGTGCGCTCATGAGCCACCTGCGCTACCCGGAGGACCTGTTCAAGGTCCAGCGCGAGCTGCTCACGCGGTACCACGTCGACGACCCGAAGCAGTTCTTCACCGGGACCGACTTCTGGGCCGTGCCGGACGACCCGAACTCGTCGGGCAACGTCGCGCAGCCGCCGTACTACATGACGCTGCGCATGCCGGACCAGCAGGAGGCGGCCTTCTCGCTGACCTCGACGTTCATCCCGATCGGCCAGGCCGCCCGCAACGTCATGCGCGGCTACCTCGCGGTCGACGCGGACGCCGGGTCGCAGGACGGGACCAAGGCCGACGGCTACGGCAAGCTCAGGCTGCTCGAGCTGCCGCGTGACGGGTCCGTCGCCGGACCGGGACAGGTCGCGAACAACATGACGGCCGACAGCGCGGTGGCCGAGGAGCGCACGCTCCTGAGCCGCGGTGGTGCGACGGTCGTGCGCGCGAACCTGCTCGCGCTGCCGATGGGTGGCGGCATGCTCTACGTCCAGCCCTGGTACCTCCAGTCGGAGTCGGGGACGACGTTCCCGCTCCTGCAGCGCGTGATCGCCGCGTTCGGTGACGACATCGCGATCGCCCCGTCGCTGAACGGCGCGCTCGACGCGGTGTTCGGCGGGGACTCGGGCGCCGAGACCGACGACAGCGGCGGTACCGGCGGCGGCGAGACCGGCGGTGAGACGGGCGGCGAGACGGGCGGCGAGACCGGCGGTACGGGTGGCGGGTCCGGCGAGGAGCCCGGTGGTGGCACGGATGCCGACGCCGCCGCGCGGGCCGACCTGGCCGACGCGCTGGCCCGCGCCAAGACGGCGCTCGCCGACAGCCAGCAGGCGCTGACCGAGGGCGACTTCGCGGCGTACGGCGATGCGCAGGAGCGGCTGAACACCGCGGTGCAGGACGCGCTGCAGGCCGAGGGTCGCTTGTCCGACTCCGACGGCACCGCCTCGACGTCGGACACGACGACCGAGCCGACGGCTCCGGCCGCGGAGGGCTGACCCCGCTCGACCGACGACGGGCCCGGCGCGTGCGTGCCGGGCCCGTCGTCGCGTCCTGACCTGGGACCGACGGCCCGCACGAGCCCTTATTGGGAACTGCTATCGTTATCGCCAGGCCGCGCGGTGCGGCAGCCGGAAGGTGGTTCTCATGCGTGCGCGCACCATGTCTGCGGGCCTGGGTGCCCTCCTCGTCCTCGGGCTCGTCGCGGCCTGCTCGTCGGAGGCGGACGGCAGCCCGGCGCCGTCGGGCGGGGCGGGCGACGGTCTGACGATCGTCGCGTCGACGAACGTCTGGGGTGACGTCGCGGCGCAGGTCGCGGGCGACCTCGCGCACGTCACGTCGATCATCGACACCGCGGCGGCCGACCCCCACTCGTACGAGGCGAGCGCGCGCGTGCAGCTCGAGCTCGCGCGGGCGGACCTCGTGATCGTCAACGGCGGCGGGTACGACGACTTCGCCGCCCAGATGCTCGGCGCGCTCGACGACGCGCCGCCGGTGATCGAGGCGGTGGACCTGCTCGTGACCGACGCCGGCACGCGCGACGACGAGCTCAACGAGCACGTCTGGTACGACCTGCCGACGGTCCGGGCGGTGGCCGACGAGATCGCGTCGCGGCTCGCGACGATCGAGCCGGCCGAGGCGGGCACGTTCGAGGCGAACGCGGCGGCGTTCACGGACCGGGTCGCGGGTCTCGAGGACCGGGCCGCCGCGATCGCCGCGGCCGCCGGGGGCGCGGGGGTGGCCGTCACGGAGCCGGTGCCGCTGTACCTCGTGGCGGCGGCCGGGTTCACGGACCGCACCCCGCCGGAGTTCTCGGAGTCGATCGAGGAGGAGGTCGACGTCCCGCCCGCGGTCATGCACGAGATGCTCGACCTCGTGTCGTCGTCCGGTGAGGTCGCGTTCCTCGTGTACAACGAGCAGACGACGGGACCGCAGACCGACCAGGTGCTCGCGGCGGCGCGGGACGCCGGCGTGCCGGTGGTGAGCGTCACCGAGACGCTTCCGGAGGGTGAAGACTACGTGTCGTGGATGGCGAGCACGCTCGACGCGTTCGAGCAGGCGTTGGTCGAGCAGGCGCCGAGGTGAGCGAGGGCGGCGCGCCGCTGCAGCTCGAGGACGCGTGCCTGGCGTACGGGCCGCGCACCGTGTGGTCCGGCCTGGACCTCACGCTCGAGCCGGGCGAGTTCCTCACGGTGCTCGGCCCGAACGGTTCGGGCAAGACGAGCCTCCTGCGCGCCGTCCTCGGCCTGACCCCGCTGTCGGGCGGCCGGCTCACGATCCTCGGCGAGCCCGCTCGTCGCGGCAGCCGTTCGGTGGGGTACATCCCGCAGCAGCGGCTCGTCGACCCGTCGACGCCGGTGCGCTCGCGCGACCTCGTCCGGCTGGGTCTCGACGGCGACCGCTGGGGCGTCGGGGGCCGCAGCCCGCGCGACCGCGTCGACGGGCTGCTCGCCGCGGTGGGTGCGTCCGCGTACGCGGACGTCCCGCTCGGCATGCTCTCGGGCGGCGAGCAGCAGCGCGTGCGCATCGCGCAGGCGCTCGGCACCGAGCCGGCGCTCCTGCTCTGCGACGAGCCGCTGCTCTCGCTCGACCTGCGGCACCAGCACGAGGTCACGGCCCTCATCGACGCGCTGCGTCGCGAGCGGGGGACCGCGGTGATGTTCGTGACGCACGAGATCAACCCCGTGCTGCCGTACACCGACCGCGTGCTGTACCTCGCACCCGCGGGGCACGCGATCGGCACGCCCGACGACGTGCTCACCTCCGAGCGTCTGACCGCCCTGTACGGGACGCCGATCGACGTGCTGCGCTCGCGCGGCCGGGTCGTCATCGTCGGCGGGGACGACGACCACGCCCACCACCTCGAGGAGGTCGACGAGTGAGCCTCCTGAGCGCCGCCGGGCTCGGCGGCGTGCCGCAGGCCGTCGCCGACGACTGGTGGACCCGGATCTTCAACTTCGCGGACTACGGCGAGCTGCTGGGCCTCGTGCAGCACTCGCTGGTCGCGGGCGCGGTGCTCGGGCTCGTCGGCGGGCTCGTCGGCGTGTTCGTCATGCAGCGCGACCTGGCGTTCGCGGTGCACGGCATCAGCGAGCTGTCGTTCGCGGGCGCGGCCGCCGCGCTGCTGCTGTCGATCGACGTCATGCTCGGTGCGGTGCTGGGCTCGGTGGTCGCGGCGGTCGTGATCGGGCTGCTTGGCACGCGCGCCCGGGACCGCAACTCGATCATCGGCGTCCTCATGCCGTTCGGGCTCGGGCTCGGCGTGCTGTTCCTCGCGCTGTACCCGGGGCGGGCCGCGAACAAGTTCGGGCTGCTGACCGGGCAGATCGTCGCGGTCGACTCGACGCGGCTGTCGCTGTTCCTCGTGATCGCGGCCGTGGTCGTCGCGGGGCTGCTCGTCATGTGGCGACCGCTGACGTTCGCGAGCGTCGACCCGGACGTCGCGGCGGCGCGCGGGGTCCCGACGCGCGCGCTCGGCATCGGCTTCATGCTCCTGCTGGGCCTCGCGGTCGCGCTCGCGGTGCAGGTCGTCGGCGCGCTGCTCGTGCTGTCGCTGCTCATCACGCCGGCGGCGGCCGCGACGCGCGTGAGCGCGTCGCCCGTGGTCGTGCCGCTGCTCTCGGTCGGCTTCGCGGTGACGAGCGCGGTCGGGGGCATCCTGCTGGCGCTCGGCGGCTCGGTCCCGATCAGCCCGTACGTCACGACGATCTCGTTCGTCATCTACGCCGTGTGCCGCGTCCTCGGCGATGCGCGCACGCGCCGCGGGTGGGCGCGCCGGGCTGCGGCAGGCGAGCACGAGGGCACGATCGCCCCGTGAGCAGCGCGCCCCGGTCGTGTCGGACCGGGGCGGTCAGGCGGTCGTCACGCGTGCTCGTCGGCCGCGCACGCCGCGCACGTGCCGAACAGCTCGAGCGTGTGCGACACGTCGACGAACCCGGTCTCGTCGGAGAGCGCGGCGACGAGCGTCTCGAACGCGGTCGCCTGCACCTCGACCGTCCGGCCGCACGTGCGGCAGACCAGGTGGTGGTGGTGGCCCTCGCGCTCGCAGCGCCGGTAGAGCGTCTCGCCGGTCGCGGTCCGCAGGACGTCGAACTCGCCGCTCGTCGCCATCGCGCCGAGCGTCCGGTAGACCGTGGCCAGGCCGATGTCCTCGCCGCGCTGCGCGAGCAGCGTGTGGATCTGCTGCGCGCTGCGGAAGTCCGCGAGCTCGCTCATGAGCTGGCCGATCGCGCGGCGCTGGCGCGTCGTGCGCTGACCGATCATGTGGCACCTCCCAGGAGTCGCCCGAGTCTAGGCGGTGCGCCGGGCCCGCGGCTTGACCACGCAATGGTTACTCGGTAACTTCCGGTTACTGCGTAACCAAGGAGGTTCGATGTCCGTTCGTCAGGGACTGCTCGCGCTGCTGGCCGAGGGGCCGCACCACGCGTACCAGCTGCGCGCCGAGTTCGAGCAGCGCACGGGCGGGACGTGGCCGCTCAACATGGGCCAGGTCTCGACGACGCTCGACCGCCTGGTGCGCGACGCGCTCGTCGAGCCCGTCGAGCCGTCCGACGACGACGTGGTGCGCTACCGCCTCACGCCGACGGGCCGCGACGAGCTCGCGGCCTGGTGGCGCACCCCCGTCGTGCGGTCCGCACCGGCGCGCGACGAGCTGAGCATCAAGCTCGCACTCGCGGTCAGCGCGCCCGGCGTCGACGTCCGCGAGATCGTCCAGACGCAGCGCACCGAGACGATGCGCGCGCTGCGCGACCTCACCCGGCTCAAGGCGGACCTGCCCGTCGCCGGGACGCGCGAGGACCTCGCGTGGTCGCTCGTGCTCGACCACCTCGTGTTCGCCGCCGAGGCCGAGGTGCGCTGGCTCGACCACGTCGAGGCGCGCGTCGCGCGCGCGGCGCTCGACCGGCCCGTGGACGGCGACGTACCGCCCGGCCCGACGAGCGCACCGGAAGCGGCGCACGCGGCGCGGTCCGCCGCCCTCGGCACCGAGGACGGTGCGCGGTGAGCGCGCGCGCCGCGGGTCCCGTGGTCCTCGCGCTGCGCGGCGTCACGCGCGTGCACGGCACGGGGCCGACGGCCGTCCACGCGCTCGTCGGGGTCGACCTCGACGTGCGCCTCGGCGAGCTCGTCGCGGTCATGGGTGCGTCCGGCTCGGGCAAGTCGACGCTGCTCAACGTCGCGGGTGGGCTCGACACGCCGACGCAGGGCACCGTCGTGCTCGGCGGCGACACGCTCTCGTCGCTCGACGCCGCGGGTCGCGCGCGCCTGCGCCGCCGCAGCGTCGGCTACGTGTTCCAGGACTTCAACCTCGTCCCGACGCTCACCGCCGCGGAGAACGTCGCGCTGCCGCGCGAGCTCGACGGCGTGCGCGCCCGCGAGGCCCGGCAGGAGGCGCTCGTCGCGCTCGACGAGGTGGGCGTCGCGGACCTCGCCGCGCGGTTCCCCGACGAGCTGTCGGGTGGGCAGCAGCAGCGCGTCGCGATCGCCCGCGCGCTCGTCGGACCGCGCCGCCTCGTGCTGGCCGACGAGCCCACGGGTGCGCTCGACTCCACGACCGGCGAGGAGGTCATGCGCGTCCTGCGCGCGCGCGTCGACGCGGGAGCGGCCGGGCTGCTCGTGACGCACGAGCCGCGGTTCGCGGCGTGGGCGGACCGCACGGTGTTCGTGCGCGACGGTGCGGTCGTCGACGGCACGGGTGCGCCCAGCGGACCCGAGGTGCTGCTCGCGGGAGGTGCCCGCTGATGCGGTCGCGGTGGGGCGGCTGGCGGGTCGCCGGCCGGATCGCGCGGCGGGACGCCGTCCGGAGCAGGGGCCGGACGGCGCTGGTCGCCGCGATGGTCGCGCTGCCCGTGGCCGCGGGTGCGGCGATCGCGGTGCTGAGCGCATCGTCGGGCCTCAGCTACGAACGTCGGCTGCAGTGGACGCTCGGCGACGCGGCGCAGGCCGTCGTGCAGTACGTCGGCGGCGAGGTCGTGCAGGACCAGGAGCGCGGCTACCTCTTGTCGGGCGGCACCGACGACCCGCTGCCGCGCGCCGCGCAGGCGGCGCGGGTCACGCAGCTGCTCGCGGGCGCCGGGGGAGCGGGGCCGGTCGCCGAGGTCGCCGCGGCCGAGGTCACGGTGCGCACCGCGGCGGCCGCGTCCGCGATGAGCCTGCCCGCGCAGGCGGTCCCGGTCGACCTGCTCGACGAGCTCCAGGGCGCCCGGCTGACCGCGGGCCGCCTGCCCGTGGCCGACGACGAGGTCGCGCTCACACCCGTGTGGCTCGACGAGCTCGGCGTGCGGCTCGGGGACCGGGTCGCGCTCACGGTCGGCAACGACGTCGTCGTCGACGACCTCGTGGTCGTCGGCACGCTCGCCGCGGTCCCCGACCAGGCGGACGCGGTCGTCGTGGCCGGCGTGCTGCCCGCCGACGCGTCGGCACTGCGGCTCGTCGTGCTCGGCGCGCAGCCCGTCACGTGGGACGACGCGGCGCTCCTCAACGCCGCGGGCTTCTCCGTCACGACGCGCTACGGCCTCGAGCACCGGCAGCC
>Ga0206103_100044_pt1 | contig 147256 bp, 111 predicted proteins | sample 1B5Ametagenome_FD_148638 | JGI IMG/M metagenome (GOLD analysis project Ga0206103, IMG submission 148638) | Enriched microbial communities from leaf-cutter ant dump, University of Wisconsin, Madison, United States - 1B5A | ecosystem: Environmental > Terrestrial > Nest > Insects nest > Nest dump... | reverse complement strand
CCGACATTTTTGCATCCGGCGGATAGCTCAGCTTATACTCCAGATGCTCCAGATCTTCCAGACTCAGGTCATAGCGCTTCAGTATTTTGTATCCCGCTTGAACTTCTGCCCAGGTATTGTTTTTTAAGGTATCGATGTGAAACAGATAAACAGACAAAGTATCGGCAGGTAGATCCTCAATAATTTCACTAATTTTCACACTACTTGCTTTGATAATGTCTGCTGTTTCTCCAGGCTCAATTATTAATTTAAATGAAAAAGTATCTAAATCTAAACTTGTATCCGGATAGACAGTTGGCATCGATTGAATGCTTTCCCCTATAATATAGACAATCGAATAATCCATATTATTTTTTAAAGACAAGCTATATTTTTTATCCATGGGAAACTTTTCACACTGAGCAAAGACAAATAGAAGCAGAATAAAAAACAGGTATCTCATTTTTATAAAACAAATCACTCATCATACACTCCCCGCTTCTCACGGATACGGAGGATACATCTTCACTCCCGACATCTTTGCATCCGGCGGATAGCTCAGCTTATACTCCAGATACTCCAGATCTTCCAGACTCAGGTCATAGCGTTTCAGGATTTTATAGCCAGCCTGAACGTCTGCCCAGGTATTGCTTTCTAAGGTATCGATGTGAAACAGATAAATAGAGAGAGTATCTACAGGTAGTTGTTGAAAAATTTCGCTCCATTTCGTTCTGGAATCTATATAGAAGCTAGAATTAGATTTAATCGGCACGGTTTCTTCCTTTTGATAAAAGATCAGTGTATCCGGAAACTGTCTTTGACTCTTTAAACCAGCCATATAAAAGCAAACAGAATGCGATGAATTATTTATTATTGTAATGGAATAAAATTTTTCATAGAGTGTATCTTCACAAGATACACAAAACAATAACATTATCTTTAATGTACTAAAAACAACAAATCTCATACTGATTAAAGTTTTACAGGATAACCAAGATTAATAAATCTGGCCCAGTTTACATTATATCTTTTATTAAAATATCTTTGAGCATGTTTATTGGCACGTACTTCAGTCCATTCTCCTCCAAGTGCGCTGGGAATACCTATCCCAAGTAAATAAACAGGTCCAAATATCTGACTATCGAATGTATGGCCGTATTCATGCATATACAGGGGATCATTTACGACCCTATCTTCAAAACTTCCATTGATTTGATCCTTTATACTAACATTAATAAAATTTCCTAAGCTAATGCCCTGCCTTCCATCCCAATTCTCTCGCGTCGCAAACGTAGCCCCCCCCAAATAATCCACTCGATCCACATTGCCAACAGTATTTCTCCATTGCGTATAACTGTATCCAATACTAGACTGTGGCATTTCCCAAGTATTTCTACTTATTCCCTGCCATAACTCTCCAGCAATACTTCGATTATCATCAGTATAAAATTGTCCCAAAAAAACTTTTGTAGCATTACTTAATTTATTCCAGTCATTTTTCCCTATACCATCAACCATACCACTAACAAGCCCAACTCCGGTTGATAATGTATTAATTGGGTCTGTTGCAATAGCATTCATTGTAAGTGGCTCAGTGATTGAACCTACCAGAACAGCTCTTCCCAAATCTTCTAAACTATTTATCTCCCCTGCTAAAGCCTTCACCAGTACAGAAAAAACAAATTCTCCATTCGGGTCAATCATATTCACGGGATTATTGCCCATACCGTTAAACGGACTGGCGAACTGTCCGGCCGGATCCACCTCATAAAACCTCCCCAGCACCGGATCATAGTTTCTGGCATGGAAGTCATACAGACCACTGATCTGGTCCAGCTCCTTGCTCTGGTACAGATGCCGGTTGCCGGAAGAATAATCATAAGACAATCCCGGCAGACGCATACCAAAGGGATAGTAATGATCTTCCTGAATTACTCTGGCCGCAGAGGTCAACGGGTCCTTGTCAAAGGTCAGGCGGGTATTACCCAGATGATCCTTCAGATCGTACTCGTACTTGAACTGGCCTCCGGAAACCGATACCCGGCCTTCGCCGGTATGCACAAATTTCAATACGCCGTTATCAAACATAAAATTGCCTATATACTCTTGCGATGTCACCTGCACCTGCGGCGGATACCCTGAAAGTCGTACATCCTGCTTTGCCAGTCGTGATCCCGTGCCGCTGTAGATATATGCGCTAAACAGAAAATTTCCGCCTGTATTGGGATGCAGCATGGCAATTTTCCCCATATCATTGTAGCTCATGTTGAAGCCATGCGGACCACTATCCGGATTCCCGTTGGCATCGTAGGTCAGCCCCGTAGTCGATGCCTGCCCGTACCCGTGGATCAGGCTGCCGTCTTCGGTAATGGCAGACAGCCTGTTGCCGGTATAGCTCAGCCCCAGACTGTCGGCAATATCTCCGACAGCGCCTGTGCGCAGCACTCGCTGTATATTGCCGTTCAGGTCATACGACAGCTTTTCCCGGTACTTGTCAGACGTAGCCCAGGCAGACTGGCTCTTTTCCTTATAATTCGCCTCCAGCAGCTGGCCGGCTCCGTCGTACTGATATGCGTAGCCTTTTTCACCATTAGTTAACGGGAAGGCCGCATTATTGGTTTGCCAGGTCATGGCCGAGACCGCACCATTGTACCTGGCCTGATTGTCCAGGCCGGGTACAGCCGCTTCATAATGCAGCTGCATACCGAACAGGTCGTTGTTGTCATTGTTGATGATACCGTCATTGCTCAGGGATGAATTGTTGATATGTGTCATAGCTCCCTGAATATTGTATACATAGTCCAGCGACTGGAGAAAGGATACGCCCTCGTCTTCGGAATGAAGATTTTTTTCCGTTACCTGTCCCAGCTCGTTGTAGACCAGCTCGGAAAGCAGCACCTCGGGCTCCCCGTTGATCCTGTGATAGGTCCGGAGCAGCCTGCCGCCGTGATCGTATACAAAACGGCTGGCAGTCGTAGTCACTACACTCTGACTACCAGTTACTTTCTTTCTGGTTTTGAGCAGCTGTCCCGAAAAATCATATACAAAAGACTGATAATCTTCCATGACCGTCAATGCAAGCCGGTTATTTCCCCGGGTCTGGATTACTCTGCCCTGTTTATCGTAAAAAAAGAATTTCCGGATCCATCCGCTGCTGCCGTTCAGTGTTTTCTCCGCGGTCAGCCTTCCGTATACCTGCCGGCTGAACTCCGTCTCTTCATGATCAATGGTATAATCCGGCAGCAAATCGTCCGTGCCGTTTCTGTCCGTATCATAGGTATCGTAATAATACACATGCCTGATATCCGAAGGGCTGACCACCGGCCAGGCTTCGTTGGTATACCCGGGATCGCCCGCGGCCGGCTTTTCATCCGATACCGTTTCCTGATCCGCAATGCTCTGCATGGCCGCCCTGCCGATCGCTCCCGTGTGCGTATACATTCCTCTGTAAAGCGGTCTTCCCAATGCGTCAAACTTTACAAAAGCCCATTTGTTTTCGGCTCTCTGCACACCATCCTGCGACAGGATGCGCCGGTCTTTCCGGTCATATATATGATATACCACTGCCTTTCCCGGTTTTTTCTCCTCTGTCAGGCGGCCTTTTTTGTCATACTGATACCCGTACATATATAAATCATATACCGGCGAGGTATGATCAAAGGTATAATTGCCGGCAAAATATCCCAGCGCGGCAGGCGGTATACTATAGCGCAGGCGGCTCAGCTCATCGTATACATAATAGGTATAAGCATAGGTAGTGGCATTTACCCGAACCGATGTCATCACCGTCAGCCCGGCCTTGTCCCGGTAGCTGTATGATTCATTGCCATCCTGATCGATGTACGTATAGCCGAGCAAGGTGCCCTCCGGATAAAACCCGCTGCCTGTCACCTGCCCGTTAGCGGCATTTATCTTCCAGAGGCGGACTTCCTGATTGCCGTTTCTCTCCATACGGTTTCTCACCCGGGTATTGGGAGACTGCTGCCAGGCATCGCCGAATCCTGAGGAAGACAGCACTCTGCCCGAAGGCGCGTTTTCAAACTCCGTAAGCGCATAAGGCTTCGCATCATTTACGATACGATCCCTATTGTTGCTGGCTGCATTGGTATAAAAAGCGGCCTGCTCACTAAGGTAATCGTCCCGGTAGGCTCCGCAGCCTGTCGCTGCCACATAGGGCAGATAGGTTTTGGGTATACGGTGCAGATTGTCGTATTCTGTAAACTGCACCAGGTCATTGCCGCGCGGACTCGCTCCGGTTTCCTGCGACTGTGCTACACGTCCGAAGCCGTCTATATAGCTGACTGATTCTGCCTTTTCGATCAGCCGGGTTCCTGCCAGCTGCGGATCCCGTACCGGCTCAAAGAAACTGGTCTCCCGGACATAATTGTGCTGCCGGCTCAGCGCCGGATCGCAGGCATTGGGATCCGGACGGAAGCTGAGCTGATTCATCCATATTCTGGAATACGAAGCGCTGCTTCCGTTAAACTGGCGATAGCATATGGTCGCCTTCCGGGCGGTCTGATCATAGCTGAGAAAGCAGCCGGAATAAAAATATACCAGATTCATCGTGCTCAGGCTGGCGTACCCTTCACTGCCAACCACATTAAACCCGGCATCAAAAAGCTGATACTTTACATAAGCCTGGTTATTGGCCGACCAGTAATAAAAGCATATAAGCCCGGAAGTGCGTTCGTCAAACGCGATTCTGGGCGACAGCTGATTGCCCGCATTGCTGATGCTGAGGCTGGTCTCATTCTTTATCTGCCGGTCAAAGCGGTCATAGGCCTTGAAGAAAGCGCCCCAGCCGTTGCCGTCAAGGGCGGTATACATGATCAGATACTGCCCCGTATGCGTGTTGAAAACGATATCCGGCATCTGCTGATCACCGCTCGTGGTGGTATTGACAACCTTCTCAGCTCCGGCGGTATATACTCCTCTGGCCTCTCTCCTGAACTTTCGCAGCACAATATCCAGTCCGCTGACATATCCCTGCGAGTTGCAGACGGTATACAGCTCTCCGCTTACCGGCGATACTTTTACAGCGATGACATGCTGACTGCCGGCAGTAACGGCATTGACGGGAATATCATCGGTTTCAAAAGCAAAATCCGTGTAATTAAGCACTCTGAAATACGAGCCCTGATCGGCAGAATAGACACCCACATCGCGGCCGTCCTGATCCAGCCAGGCCACAATCAGCTCATTGTTCCGCTCATCGAGCGCGAGCTGCGGGTATGTCTGCCGACCCGTCAGGTAGCTGTTTACCCGCTTTTCACTGCCGGCCGGACTACCATCCGCGAGGCTGAACTTTCTGATATACACATCGTAGTCTCCGGTATGATTGCTGGACCAGGCTACTACAAAAGTGCCGTCAAACGGATTGATAAGCACATCAATGTACACCTGATCAAACGAAGTGGTATTGGCTACCGGTCCCGAGGCAATCTCTGTCATATCCTTGTCATACAAGGCAAAAAGCACATCGCGCTGCGAGGAGCTGCCCGGAACGGTTTCCGACTGATAATAGGCAACCACCTTTTTGCCGGTACGCTGATCGGTATCAATATCCGCGTATTTCTGATATACAAAGCCCTGGGGCTTTACTTCAAAAGCCTGATTGCCGCCAAACGTATCATGCGTAAGCGACTGGGCACAGAGTGTATACGCAAAACCAGCGTATACAAACAGAAAGAAAAAAACAGTATTACCTGACATGACGGTTCAGTTTACATTCCTTTTCAGCAGCAGCCTTCCGGCTTTTATCTATAGCCCGCATCCGGACACGGGTATCCTGATATATGGCTGTCTCATCCACTTCCATCTCTATAATATACATATTGTCGTGGCCTGGCACAGGATATCTGTATGCCCTGTGCTTTCCGGCCAGCACATAGCCATCACGGGTCTCCTGCACACGGAAAGAGGTATTTTGCCTGCCGGCAGCAGTACCGAAATCAAGCTCCAGCTGATCCAGCAGAGCAACACTGTCGATCTCAAAGGAAATAGTGAGCAGTACCTTTGCAGATGAGTTGTTGGCAGACCGCTGCTGACTGGTTGCGGTAGCGGTGGTATCGTACAAATCCGGCATACCTTCTGCCGGCTGGCTGATCCGCACCTGCAGCGACCTGATATCCTGCGCAAAGCCCGTACAGAAGAAAAAGCAGGACAAGGCAAGAAGCAGGCTTGGTTTTCTCATCGATGTATTTTTCATTTGGTTCATAGATCAGTTATTGAGTGTTTACAGAAACTTCGTCCGGCGTACCGACTATATTGCCCTTGCTGTCTTTTACCGTCAGCTTTACCCTGTATATGGCCGGCGCATCAAAGAAGTGGGTAACTGTGGCGCTGGTTCCCGAATGCGACGTGCCATCACCGAAATCCCAGTGAAACGTCTTGTCATAGTCGCCGGATCCGGCCGATTGCTGCGCTGTAAATGTCAGGGTTGGCGCCATTCCCGACACCGGCCCGATAATCCACTGACTATTGAGATAGCTGTTGCGGTCATAGTATTCATACTGCCGGAGCATATTGCGGTCATTGTCCCGGATCCGGCTGATCCTGCCCAGATCATCGTATTCGTAAAAAGAGGAACGATAGCGTGCATCTGTGCCGCAGGTAACTCCTATGGCAGGTTCGTACGAAGCTGTTTCGACAACCGCATCGACCGGAGCTATCCGTATTTCATCCAAATACATATGTCCGGGGCTTGCAGACAGGTTGCCCAGCTCCAGCAGGATCCCCAGCCGCTCATTGGAAGGCACCTGACCCAGCTGGCGGATTTCTCCGAGATCAAATTCAAAAACCGCAGGTTTCCATTCTCCTGTATTCTGAACAGAAGACATACGAAATGCTTCGGCAATATTGGGATACAGAGTTGTTACAGGCTCCCCTTCCTTAAAAGCAGACATCCAAACCTGTAAGCTGCTATATGGAATACCTTTGACCATCAGTGAAACTCTATACCGGGCATGTTGCCGGTCCGGTATAAGTCCATTAGTCAGCCGAAGGGCGATACCACTATATCCTGCTTTCAACCTGAGACTATGATCTCCTGCATATACATGATGGGGATTATCACCTGCATCAACTATTTCCGGACTTTGCGACCACCAGATCCATCGGCCATCATCTGACTTATCTGAGAATAATCCGTCTTCAAAACCATAATAAGCCACGTCAGCCCTGCCTGCATTATTGATCCTGGCTACAGGATACCGGCTTTTGTATCCGTAGATCACTGCGCTTGTAATCCGCCCATCTGTCACCTCTTCGGGGCTTCCGAAGTCATCATAACGGTTTACCTGACTCGTGAGGCCATATTTCTCGTCCATTTCAAAGTAATGTGAGGAACTGCTTCCCCCCGGCATGGATCCCTGGCTGGCATTGGAAAATTTAAAACTGGCCAGAGGCACGGGCTGATCGATCTCCAGGCGATAACTCTCTTTCGGCGCCGGAAACGAATACGGCACATTTTGTTCCGTCTCTTTTTCCTGCAGCTCATAGGTGTTTATGGTACCGTCAAGGATATATTCCATCCCGTTTTTTGTCTTTGCGACCACTTCTTCAATCAGGGTAGTCCGCATATTGGCCTCCCCCAGATGCCAGATAAAGGTTTGTCTGGGTTCCACCCCCGGCCCTCCTATGCCGCCAAAACGGGAGTCCGCATAGTCCGTGGCATATATACGGTATCGGGTAATGGTATCACCGGCGCTGTTTACCGAAGTGATCCGGGAGGGTTGCTGATTGGCTCTGTTAAAGGTATACCGTGTCACAGCGGCAATTGCGTTGCCGTTGTCATCATAGGTGTGCTGGCTGGCCGAATCCAGCCGCAGCCATTCTCTCTGAATATAATACAGCCTGCCCTGATAATGATGGTTGGCAACAGAGGGTCCGTTGTGCGGAGCGAGTATATCAAGATAGGTAAGATCGCTGGTCACTCTCAGAGAGTACAGCTTTCCACCCAGCGTTTCCGGCTCATCCAGACTGTAATGATATTCGGTTATGCTTTTTGTGTTGCCGGAAGCATCATATTGTGACTCTTTTCTGAGCACTCCCCGAAAAAAATCCTTGTTCACACGCGGTGTATACTCACTCTCCTGTACCCCTGCGCCTTCTACATACTCGGCATCGTAATACCCCTGCGCTCCCCGCACGACTTTCAGGTCAGGCACATCTTCCCTGGTGGTATATTCATAGACGGTTTTTCCGGAGCTGGTGCCGCCGTTGACCGTCACGGTGACGTACTTATACCCTACATGCCCCTGCGTAGTGCCAAGATCAACCAGAGACCGATTTGTTCTGACCCTGTATACAAATGTTTTTACAAACCAGCTTACCCCTGTACCGAGATTTACACTGTACCGGTACCTGATCTGACGGTTGTACAGACATTTGGGCAACGCAATCAGGTACCCGCTCGACTGCGTAGTATTGGGAATAGTGTAGGAATAATCAGTTGTGGTCATAGCCGGCGAGTTTTCCTCCCTGTCAATCTTGCGCTTAATCCGCAGCCCGCCAATGGGAAAATCATAATTGCCCGCCGTATGGGCTTCAAACTCAAAGGAAGTTGAAGCTCCCCGGGGATATACAATTTTCTTTAGTGCCAGAGCCCCCATATAGGCAGGATTGCCCTTGCGGTCCATGCCGGTCAGGCCATCCAGCTGCGGGATATTGTTGAATTGTGTAGTGGAGATAATAGTACCCGACTGATCCCGGATGGTAGCATAGCCCATATTTTTGGAATAATACCCCCAGTAGTCCTGCTCAAAATTGTAAAAGCGATTGGGAAGCAGCACCGAGTTATCGTATTCGAGCAGATACGGCGAGGTGGCTTCCTCCCCGTTTTGGGTATGCACTCTGGTCAGGAAAAGCCTGTGATTTTCGGGATAGGCCGGAAATGCATTGTACGAATCATTGACTGCCGTATAGTATCTGTATCCCAGATGCACGGTCTTGTATACCCTGCCGGTGTATGTATCGGTAAAAACGACGGATTTAAGCGCATAGTTTCCGGGCAGATCCTTTCTTGCGGTACTCTCCGGAATAAACTCGATCTTATCTGTATATTGCCAGCTGCCACACTCGATTTTAGTCAGTCGTTTGGGATTCAGTATTTTGACCGTATGCCTGACCGCTTCAAGCTTTTCATGCCACATGCCCTCATGCGGCTCATTGTAGGTTCTGTACTCTACGTAGTCATACTCTTCATACGAGTCGGTATAGTCGTAATGATAATGGGTCTGACTAAACGTTTCATTTACGATTTCTGCATCCGTAGCATAGGAAAAATGGATGGTTTCTACCGTATTGAGCTGCACAATCTGAGAGAGATGCCAGGTAGAAACAAACGAATAAGGCGGCCGGTCGGAAGGATCAGCGGAAACTTCACTGGTTTCAGTATAGTAAGAGGTATCGGGAAACAAATACCTGACTCCGTCATGGGTCTGAATCTCCCAGGTGCCGGTTCCTCTCGGACCTATCGCAGGTATTATCCGGATATTGGATGAAGGAATCAGCACCGCATATCCATCCTTGTTCAGATAAAATGTACCGGAGCTGCCGTTTACATTGAAGTAAAAGATATCCTGCTCCGCATCCAGCTCTTCCTTGCTTACCTTTTCATAATACTCATTGACGGGATTACCTTTAAACGTTACGATCGGATTGCCGTTGTTTGTTGCCGTGTAGTAATCCGCCACCTCAGCTCCTCCCCGGGTAGCTGAACCGCAGAATCCGTATGGTGATTCATCCGGCAGCCCGCGCACAACTCTGGTAATGGTTCCTCCGGCGTTGAGCGACCAGTTGGCGCCCACCCAGGATGACACGTCCTCCACTCTGACACCGGAAGCATGATACCGGAGATCAATGGGAATGCTTGCATTTCTTGTTTTAAACTCCCCGATCGGTATGCGGATATCCGGAATCCCCGCATAGAGATTGACCGGTACATCTACAAACCTCCCCAATGCGACAGAGTTGGGCGAAGGCTGATAAAACTGCTGCGAAAACGCAGACAGCGCCGGCAGCATACTGAAGAATACGATTACAAAAAGTTGCTTCATCTCGGAGTAAATAAAAATCGGATACCGGCCGCAATTTTAATACATTAGTTAATTATAAAAAAAGCCGGTTCAGAAAATTCACGCAAAATTAACATTTAGTTTTCCACACTAAAAAAAGTGTACTATTTTCAACTGAAAAACAATAACTTAAATTAAAATCACTCAAAAATAAAATCAAAGTGACTTAAAAGTCAATTCAGCGGATTATATATAAAAAACCGCAAAATTACTCAATCACATGTTTTAAATATTTATCTCCTTCCAATCGTTCCGCTTTGCGGAGTGCCAAGCATTGACAAGACGTTTTCACCGGCTATCAAAAGCCGGCCGGCGGCATAAGGACTACACGGGAAATCCGGGCGATAGCAGAGATCAGCAAAACCAATCTCCCTATCACTCAATTCACACATTACCCAATCACCCGATCCTCACAGGCTTTTCTTTTTTCCTATCCTCAAATCTGTCTGCCTTTCAAAACTTTTACCTACTTTTAACGTACCTTTGCCACATTGTCAACCGGCATAACGGGGCCTCTGAGAAAAACCAATGACTGAAAACAACGACAACATCCGGCAATTGCTGGACAAGCTGCACATACTCCAGAAAAAGCAGGAAGACTTTTCAATAGAAATCAGTGATCTGCGCCGGGAGATTTACGCGCTGAAGAGCGCTCCTCAGGAATCTGTCAGGGCGGCAGCTCCCGTTACTCCTCCGGCACCTGTAAAAGAGACCGTTCAGGCACTATCTGCAAAGCCTTCCGTCAGTACAGTGCTATCTCCCCCGCCTGTTACAAACATACGCCCGCCGAAGTCAAAATCGGATCTGGAAAAATTTATCGGTGAAAACCTCGCCAACAAAATCGGTATTCTCATTATTGTGATCGGCGTGGCTATAGGCGCCAAATACAGCATCGAGCATCAGCTGATCAATCCCCTCACCCGTATCATACTCGGGTATCTGACGGGTGTAGGTCTGCTGGGCTTTGCCATAAAGCTGAAACAGAAATACCATAATTTCAGCGCTGTGCTGCTCAGCGGCTCCATGTCCATATTCTATTTCATAACGTACTCAGCTTACAGCTTCTATGATCTGATCCCGCAGATTCCGGCCTTCGGGCTGATGATGCTGTTTACTGTTTTCACCGTCCTTGCGGCCTTGCACTACGACCGGCAGATCATCGCGCACATCGGCCTTGTGGGCGCCTACGCGGTTCCCTTTCTGCTCAGCAAAGACTCCGGTCAGGTTGCCGTGCTGTTCAGCTACATGACGCTGATCAACGCGGGCATACTGGCCATAGCCGTCAAAAAGCTCTGGAAGCCGCTCTGGTATTCTTCCTTTGGCATCACCTGGCTGATCGTGGCAGGCTGGACGCTGAGCGATTACCGGCCTAACGAGGACTTTGCTATTGGGATTGGTTTTCTATGCATCTTTTTCGTGCTGTTTTATCTCACGCTTGTTTCCTACCAGCTGCTCCACCGGACAAGACTTGGCAAGGAAGATGTTCTGCTGCTGCTGGCCAACGCTTTTATATTTTATGGTCTGGGCTATTACATGCTTGAGGAAAAGCAAAACGGGACAGAACTGCTTGGGCTGTTTACACTGGCCAACGCGCTGCCTCATTTTGCACTGGCCATGGTGATCCACAAACGGCAGGCTATTGACAGAAACCTGCTTTATCTGATTGTCGGGCTGGTGCTGGTCTTTATCACGATAGCGATACCAGTACAGCTGGACGGCAACTGGGTCACCCTGCTCTGGTCAGGGGAAGCGGCGCTGCTGTTCTGGCTTGGAAGAACCAAAGCAATTGCCGTCTACGAAAAGCTTGCTTACCCGATGATTTATCTGGCTTTTTTCAGTCTGGTTCACGACTGGTCCGCGTCGTATGATTCCTATTATTATACCATACAACCGGAAAGCAACATTCCGTTCCTGTTCAACATCTACCTGCTTACTTCTTTGCTGTTTGTCGCTTCACTGGCGCTGATCAACTATCTCAAGCACAGACATCCGGCAGAAACTCCGTCTTTCAAATGGAAGCTGGTGAATGTATTCATTGATGTCTCGCTGCCGGCACTGTTGATTTTCTCGCTGTACTATGCTTTCAGAATAGAAATTGCCTCTTATTGGGACCAGCTCTATGCCGCTTCAATGATTGAGACAGACAATCCGAACGGCAACTACAAGGACTATTTCATGAACTATGCGCTGAACAATTTCAAAGCAGTCTGGATCATCAATTATTCCCTGTTTTTTGTATCAGCGCTGGCACTGGTCAATTATACCCGGATACGTCACCACCTGCTGGGCAAACTCAGTCTCCTGCTGATCTTGCTGACACTGCTGGTTTTCCTTACTCAGGGACTTTATGAGCTGAGCGAGCTGCGCGACAGCTGGCTGGAGCCACTCTATCCGGAATATTTTCCCGGCAACTGGTTCTATATCGGCATCCGCTATGTTTCTCTGGCTTTTGCCGGTCTTGGCCTGTATGCCTGCTATCGGTATATACCCCGGAACCTGATAAAGAATTTTCCGCTTTTTTACGACTGCGTATTGCATATCTCTCTGCTCTGGATAGCCAGCAGCGAACTGATCAACTGGATGGATCTGGCCCACTCGTCACAGTCCTACAAGCTCGGTCTGAGCATACTCTGGGGCGCTTATGCTCTGCTACTGATCGTGCTGGGTATCTGGAAAAAGAAACGGCACCTGCGCCTGGGAGCCATGGCATTGTTCGGCATTACCCTGCTCAAGCTGTTTTTCTACGATATTGCACATCTCGATACCATTGCCAAAACCATTGTCTTTGTTTCGCTGGGTGTGCTGCTGCTGATTATTTCCTTTTTATACAACAAATACAAAAACAGCATTTCGGATGAAGCTCTCTGATTTTTTACGTTGTCTGCTGATCCTGGCCTGGAGTTTCGGTGCCAGCGCGCAGATGCAGGATTATACCTACAGCAGGGCGCTCGGCGGAGTTTCGGAACAATGGCACCTGCTGCGGCTCCCGGATGATATTTTTGGCAAGGTATCGCCCGGAATGGCCGATATACGCATCATTGGCATCAATGAAGAAGGTGATACTCTTGAAGTCCCTTATCTGATACGAACCACGGCTGAAAAGATCGTCGACAAGGAGGTACCTTTTGTCCTGCTCAACCAGTCATACAATAATACGGGCTATTACTTTACTTTCGAAATCGCGTCTTCCGAGCCGGTCAATCAGATTACACTGGACTTCCGCCAGAAAAATTTTGACTGGAAGATACGTCTCGAAGGCAGTCAGGATCAACAGGAGTGGTTTCGTATTATAGACAATTACCGTATTCTGTCCTTTCAGAATGAATCCACAGAGTTTCAGTTTACCCGCTTGCTTTTCCCCCGTTCCAGATACCGGTACTACCGCCTGCTTGTACCCGGTCAGGAAAAGCCGGAGCTGATCTCGGCCAGCAGCCGCCAGCACGAAATGATCGGAGGAGAGTTTCAGCATTACCCTGCCCGCATCACGCATACGCAGGAGAAAAAAGAAGCCCGCCAGACGGAAACCGACCTTTCGTTGTCCACACCTATACCGGTATACAGCATACGGATCAGCATCAGAGACACTTTTGACTACTACAGACCGGTTACCATAAAATACCTGAGAGACAGTGTACTCACGCCTCAGGGCTGGAAATACAACTACAGCCTGCTGCGATCAGGTATACTCAAATCCGGCAAACGAAACGAATTTATCACGGACAGCCGCTTTATACAGAAGCTCAGAATTCAGATTCATAATCAGGACAATCAGCCGCTGACAATAGACTCGGTGCATGTATCTGGCTATATCTACGAGCTGGTAGCCCGTTTTCCGGAGCAGGCTGACTATTTTCTGATATATGGCAACCGGGCAGCTTCAGCGCCGCAATATGATCTGAATCACTTTGCGGAACGTATTCCCGACTCACTGACAGTAATCGAACCGGGCACAGAGCAGCGGATCCGGGACGAAGAAGCCAATGCCACTCAGCCTTTGTTTGCAAACAGTATCTGGCTCTGGGTGATCATGATTCTTATCATTGCCGTATTAGGGACTTTTGCCATAAAGATGCTGAAGAGCTGATGGTTTAAGCGAATAGTTTAATGTTTAAGGCTGAAAGCTCAACGACTGGAGTGCTGATTCCCGCAGGCTGAGGTTTCCGAAGTCACCGGGGACCTCAGGCAACCAGCAGATGCTCGTTTCCGGTTAGGAACATCTCGGACATACCATGAAATATACTCAGGCGTGTCCGTCTTTCCCCTCATTCCAGTAATAGCTGTCGGGATAAATCCGCTGCCCGAAAACAGCGGTACCTACACGAACAATCGTAGCGCCTTCTTCAACGGCGATTTCCAGATCATTGCTCATACCCATAGACAGTTCACGGACAGAGATATCGGGAATCCGGGCTTCAATAATCTGTCGCTGAACGGATCGGAGCAATTTAAAGCAGGCTCTGACCTTCTCCTGTTCCGCACTGAACAGCCCTATAGTCATCAGGCCTTTTACCCTCAGCGTATCCAGCTCTGACACCTGCCTGGCCAGCTCGACCGCCCTGTCCGGATGCACACCAAACTTGCTGGCTTCTCCGGAGGTATTGACCTGAATAAAGACATCCATCGTCTTTCCTTCCATCCCAAGACGCTGGTGCAGCTTTTGCGCCAGTTCTGCTCTGTCAAGCGACTGAATACAGGAAACTCCGCAGGCAAGCAGATCTTTGATCTTATTGCTTTGCAGATGTCCTATAAAATGTTTCTCGTGAAACACATCTTTCAGCGCTTCATATTTCGACTTTATTTCCTGCACCTTGTTTTCACCGATCAGTGTCTGTCCCGATTGCAGAGCAAGCCGGATGGTATCCGCACCGACGGTTTTCGTAGCCAGCAGAAGCCTCACTTCCGAGGGGTTTCTTCCGCTGTGAGCGCAGGCAGTCTCTATTCTGCCAAGAATCTCATTCAGGTTTTTTATGATCGGGCTAAGCATTTCTGTTGTCTGTCAGCTCTGAACTGTGTACGAAGTCTCAAAAGCAATTTCTTTTTTTGTAATCACAGATAATCTCCGCGAATAAAGAAACAGGATCAATTTTAAACGAAAAACAGCTAAAATCCCATTTTCTACAGGTATTTATGCATGGTGTCCCTCATAAAAACCAATCTGGCCAAATACCCTGCATGCCCGGGATATAACAAAAACTCCCTGCCCGTTACTTCTGCCGAAAGCAAAACAGGAAGGCAGAGCGCAACATACCTTAAATGAAATTGTTTTTTCATTGTGCGTGCCGGCAAAATTCGGTAAACTTAGGAAGCTTTTAATCAGACATCATGCATATCAAGATATACCAGATAGATGCTTTTGCAGATAAGGTATTTGCAGGCAATCCCGCGGCTGTCTGTCCGCTGGACGAATGGCTGCCCGCAGAAACCATGCAGCAGATTGCGGGTGAAAACAACCTGTCTGAAACCGTATTTTTCGTCAGGCAGAATGATCATTTCCAGATTCGCTGGTTTACACCCACAATCGAGGTAGAACTATGCGGTCATGCCACGCTGGCGGCCGCCTATGTGCTGTATCACTATCTGCATTATCCGAAAGACCGTATCCGTTTTTACTCTCCGCACAGCGGTATGCTGACCGTAAGACAGCAGGAAGATTTTCTGACACTCGACTTTCCCGCCGATACGATACAGGAAACAGAGCCGACGGAAAAGCTGCTTCAATGTTTTTCCCTGCAGCCTCAAGCCATCTGGAAAGGCAAAACCGACTATCTCTTTGTCTTTGAAAACGAGCAGCAAATCCGTGAGCTTATCCCCCGTCTGCCCGAGATCGCCTGTACCAGCGCCCGGGGTATTATTGTGACCGCCAGAGGTGACCGGGAGGACTTTGTTTCCCGCTTTTTCGCTCCCGGGGCGGGGGTCAATGAAGATCCGGCAACCGGCTCTGCCCATACCACCCTTGCTCCGTTCTGGGCAAAGCAGCTCGGCAAAGCAAGCCTTACTGCCCGGCAGCTTTCCGTACGACAGGGATATCTCCGATGCCGTGTGGCGGGAGACAGAGTCGAAATCAGCGGTCAGTGCGTACCCTATATGACCGGAGAACTATACATCGGCTGAAAATGCTAAAGCAACCACCACTATTATATGTCAACCATTATGATCAATTACTTCAAAGAGCTTTTTGAATACAACCATCACTTCAACCAGAAGCTGGCTGAGGCGCTGAACAGCAATTCCGTATCAGACAAAACAATAAAGCTGTTCAGTCATATTCTGAATTCGAATCATGTATGGAATCATCGCCTGGAAGGTAAAAAACCGGTCTATGGTGTATGGGAAATCCGGCAGACGGATCACTTTGCGGATATTGACCGGGAAAATTACGAAACCAGTATTGGTATTCTTAATACTCTTGATCTGACAAAGGAAATCCGCTATACCAATACACAGGGTGAAAGCTATGTCAACAGTGCACGGGATATCCTGTTTCACATTATCAATCATTCGACCTATCACCGGGCTCAAATCGCGACAGAGTTCAGGCAGCATGGTCTCGCTCCTCTGGTTACAGATTATGTCTTTTATAAAAGAAGCTAGCATGCATCAGACAGCCAATACCTCTCCGGATATCAACTGGCAGCCTTCCGGCCTTGCCAATGAGCTGATCCGGCTTCAGCCATTGACTGCAGATGATTTCGAAAAGCTCTATACGGTAGCATCCGATCCCCGTATCTGGGAGCAGCATCCCGAAAGCGACCGTTACCTGCGGGAGCGTTTTCTGGTATTTTTTGAGGGAGCCATACGCTCAGGAAGCGCATTCCTGATTATTGACAATACAACCGGACAGCCCATTGGCAGCACGCGTTTTTACCATCACGACCGGGAACAATGCTCCGTTTTTATCGGCTATACATTTCTGTCTGCGGAATACTGGGGTGGCCGTTATAACAAGGCGCTGAAAAAGCTGATGCTGGACTACGCTTTTCGCTTTGTCGACAAGATCCGTTTTCATACAGGCATCCGCAACCTGCGCTCGCAAAAGGCTGTTGCCCGGCTGGGCGCTCAGAAAACCGGAGAGCTCATTGCGGAACAGGAAAAAGACAGCCGCTACGAGTATACGCTCAGCCGGGAAGAGTATGAAAGTGTACAGGAAGGCGGAAACGAATAAATGCTGCTGCTGAAGCAGCAGCAGAATCTCCCCGTTCGTTTCATTATTTCCAAATACTCACATGCTCTGCATTATCCTCAAGCTGTGAGGCAAGTGACCTGATTCTGGCCTGAAGAAGCAGCTGCCGGCCTTCCTTTGTACGGGTAAAAACAAGATCACAGCTGCCAACAAAAGCTCTCCACTGCTCTGAAAAATATTCTGCCTGATTTTTATTACGCCCCAGAAGCTCAGGTACCGAGTGATAATCACGCTGATCAAACACTCTGAGTAAGGTACTTCTTCGGATTATCACATATCTCGGATTATCAATCGGATTAACCATCTCCTGCAAGGCATTAATAAACAAGGATTTTTCGAAGGTAGTACCACCTTCAAGATGACAAAGTACTCCACCCCAATAATCTACGGAAGCTTCGACCTTCAATCCGGACAATTCAGTACGAATTATTCCTTCCTTTACCAATGAGTGCAAGAGCGCCTCTCCCATTTGATGAAGATCTTTAGCAATATCCCTGTACCCCACATAAAGCCGCAGCGCACGCCAGGACAGCCTGCCAAAAATAAGAATGCCCGCGCAGCCCATAATCATCATACCCCTGTACAACTCCTCCGGAGAATAGCCTTTTCTGAGCATCCTCGACAAAATATCCAGCTGTTCAGCACTAAATGCCATCAATGCCGAAGAAAGTGTGGCCAACAGATTGGCCAGTGTTTTCAGAAGATATAGCTTCTTTTCCTTTCGATAGCTTTTCGTGGCAGGAAACGGGATTCTGATTTCTTCTACCAGTTTTTGCCCTGAAGCCAGTGCATCCTGCCATTGCTGCTTGAGCCTATGCCTGTCAGACGCCAGCACCCGGGTATCCCCGTTCTGTTTTTCCTGTACCTTTCTGTCCCGCAGATTCTCCGAAAGATTCAGGCGACCTATACCGTTTTCAATCCCGGTGTGCTTTCCATTGGAAATTCCTACAAAGCTTCTGAAACGTCGTCTAAGCAGAGCAAGATCATCACCGCCGTTGGAATCAGACGGATCGATACAGACCAGATGCCAGATATTGGCTGTCTTTTCAGGATTCCCGTTCTGGGATCTGATCGCCCGCCCCCTCATTTGATTGGATAAAACGAAAGACCCCACAAAACTTGCCAGAATAAGAGAGTTGACAGCCGGTGCATCCCAGCCTTCTCCAAGAAGAGAACGCGTGCCTATCAGCACATCAATCTCCCCCGACTGAAATACCTGAGTAACATAATGCACCATGTCATGCCCGATCTTTCCGGAAGTTATAATCTGAACATAATCCGGATCATATGCCACTTCCTTTATTGTAAAAGATGTCTTCTTTTCTTGCTTATACGTAGCAGCCAGAAGTGAATGCGCCGACCGGGGAATAATAATCAGGGAGCCGCTAAGTATTGCGAGTTTGATACCGCTACCATATTCCCTCCGCAGTTTTTCAAAAACCGGTACAACTCCCAGTTTCTCCAGCGAAGCATTATTCTCCGTATTTTCCGTAAAGTATTCCTTTCGGACATAATCCGCAAGAATAAGCATTCTCAGTTGTTTGCCAAGAGCCTTATGCTCAAGCGCAACAATCTCTGCAATACTCTCAAGCTTGCCGATACTGGAAGTCAGCAAACCGGATATTCGCCTGTTATGTCCAAAGCTCAACTGTCTTCTTTCGAGAACTCCGCTACGCTTAAGACGATTTTCCAGTTGAAGTTTGTGTTCCTCAAAAGCCTTGAAATACTGCTTCTCTCTGTATAAATAAAAATCCAGCAGCACCTCTGCCCAGAAGTAATCAAAAGCAGGAATCTGAACATTATTTTCATCAATAACCGCAAGATGCTGCCGGGGAATTTTTTCACCTCCGGAGTGAAGAAATATAAGACAGGCCGAATAATATTTAAGATTGCTGTATATCCAATCCAGATGATTATCCGGATGCTGCCAGACAGGATGCCGGCGTATCGCTTCAGCCAGCTTAGCATCCTTCGCAATCTCCCGGAAAAGTTTTTCACTACGCTCTCTGAAATCAACAATACGCTGATTTTCACCATCCGTAGGACTTGAAAACCAGATATAGTCCTGATGTGGACACAAATCTCCTTCTGCTACCAGTTCCGGAACAGCAATTTCCGTGTCAACCGGGCCATTCAGCTCTGAATAGCGCTGCCATTCAGCCGCACTCACATCATAAGGCGGAGTCGCTGTCAGAGCAATTATCGCCGGATTCATTTTTTCCTTGACTCTGATCAGTGTTTGCCACCATTCATTTTTCAGATGATGCGCTTCATCTGCCACAATCGTCTCGACATACCTGGCCTGCAATCCTTTCACGATCACGTCAAGATTTGTATTTCTGCTTCTTTCCTTTTCGACTTTTTCCACAATCTCCGTCTCTTCCTCTTCCGGTTCCTCCTCCTCGCTCTGATCCCTGTTGTTACATGCCGCATAAAGTCCCTGATATGTTACAACCGTCATAAAAGCCGGCTGACGTATATCAGTAGAAATCCAGTCCGGTACAGACGATGATTGCACAAAGAGCGCACAAAACCGTTCTATCCATTGATTACGGATTGCAATGGTGGGTGCAAGAATAAGGACAGGCTTACCCAGCCGGCGAGCCACTTCAAGTCCCAAAACTGTTTTGCCCGAGCCCGGGGGAGCGATAATATGCAAATGGCGGTCAGCCATATACTCCTCCAGCTCATTCAGAACCCGCTGCTGATAGTTACGCCATCTATATTTAAACCGGATATTATCTGAAAAGCCAGTCATATACGTAATTGACACAGGAACATCCCTGCCTTACCTGAAATTATAGTTCACTTTATGACCGGAAAATACAGCACATTTATTAAAAAAGCCATTCAGATGTAACAATCTTTACTTTGCAAACTCCCTCAAAAAAAATAATTTATTGGCTGATCACCCACTCTATAATATTATTCAGCTTCAGCAACCCTCGCTATATCCCCTGTTTCCAGCATCTGCTTGCCATAGCCATTCTGCGTGACCTGAATCATAACCCTTCCTTTCAGTGCCTGCAATCCAAATAGCAGAAGTTTAAAAGCCTGATGCTTAAAGATTCCGGTGTAGCTAACAATAGCTGAGCTTATTATAATCCACAGGTTTCGAGCACCTCAGCCGCCGGAAATTCTAAAAGTAGTGCCTGAGGCTTTCGAAAGTAAAAGATTATATCTCACAGCCTGTGAAGTATGCTCTCAACTAGATAAGCGGTTTCCACCATTTGTCCCAGCCCCTGTTCATATGGTTCAGGTCCGCTTTTTCGCCAATTCCGGGTGTGGCAATAGCTATATTATTTTCTTCCGCAAGTCTCGTAACCTGCTGCAAGGGCTCATACCAGGGATGCGGTGCCAGCTTGAATTTCGAATTGTGTACCGGCATAAAGCTGTTTGCCCTCAATTCCTGCACCTCTTTGATAACCTCATCGGGCAGCGAATGAATGAGCGGCCACTTTTTATTGTATTGACCGCATTCCAGAATAGCCAGATCAAAAGGGCCGAAACGGTCTCCAATTTCTTTAAAATGCGGTCCATAGCCACTGTCTCCGCCAAGAAACAGTCTGAAGGAAGGTGTTTGTAGCACAAAAGAGGTCCAGAGGGTGCTGTTCCTGCTCAGGAGCCGACCGGAAAAATGTCTGGCCGGTGTAAGGGTAACGCTGATTCCTCCACCCAGGTCCGCGCTTTCGTACCAGTTTCTTTCGATCAGCTTATTCCTGTCCCAGCCCCAGTGCTCAAAATGCTGCCCTACACCCAGACCGCAAACCACCTTGCTGACCTTATGCCTTAGCTTCTGTATCGTTTGATAATCCAGGTGATCCCAGTGATCATGCGTTATAAGCAAGACGTCTATCGGCGGCATGTCATCCGCCTGATACTGATTGGATCCGGGAAAAACCTTTACCAGTCCGTTTACAGGCGATGCATTGCCGCTGAAAACAGGATCAATCAGCAATTTCCGTCCATCTGCCTGAATAAAATAGGAACTATGCCCAAACCATATCAGTACATTTTCATCCGGTTTCAGGCTTTTCAGATCCGTATGTACAGAGGGTACCGGCTTGCCGGGTCCGGCGCTGGCACGCTTATCCAGAAAACTCCGGAAAATTTTCAATATGCTCCCTCCTTTTACCAGCGTCTGTGTCGGAGTCTCATTCTGAAACTTTCCGTTTTTGTAATTGGCAAGCCTCTTATAAGCGGCTTTCCGCTTCGCATCAGGCACCTGACCGAATTTTTTAAATAAATCCATTTAGCCGTGTTTTATTTTTTCTTCTTCCAGATCGATCTGACGAAGATATCTTCTGATAATTTCCTCATCGATACGCTGCTGCCTTTTGTTGTGCAACAGCAATTTCCGCTGCCTGTCAAGAACGTCTCTGTAGATCGATTTAATATTTTCGGGATCAATAGCTTTTTCGTCCGATTCCAGCTGATTTCGCCACCGGCTGACCAGCTTTTGCAAATGCACATTGTCTTCCAGCTCTGTGCTGTACTGTTTTTCCACATAGCGCAGCGATTCTCTGGCCAGCTCTTCACGTAGTATTTTATCCGCTTCTTCTTCCGGCATATGATCGTTGAAATCAGGCAGCTTTACTTTTCTGATAATAACGGGAAGTGTCAGTCCCTGCAAAACCAGTGTGATCAGAATCACTGTAAAAGTGATGAACAGGATCAGGTTGCGATGAGGAAAATCCGCTCCGCCGGCAAGTGTGACCGGTACAGACAATGCTGCGGCCAGAGAGACCACACCACGCATACCTGACCAGCCGATTATAAGCGAGGCTTTCATACCAGGATCCTCATCCGCCACGGTAATAAAATGGCTTGCTATCTTTGTCACAAATACCGCTCCGTAGGCAGCAAGCAGCCTGCCCAGAATTAAAACCAGCGTAATTAACAAGCCATAGCCCATCGCCTGATACAAGCCAATGCCTTCCTTTTTCAGCCCCGAGACGATTTCGGGCATGTCCAGCCCGATCATCATAAATACCAGCCCATTGAGCAGGAATACAAAGCTCTGCCAGAAACTATGACCGCTCAGCCGTGAAGAGCTGCTCAGGAAACGATGTCTGTGATAAGACAAAAAAAGTCCGCCGCCAACCACTGCCAGCACACCGGAAGCACTCAATTGCTCCGCTATGATATACATGACAAATGGCGTGACCAGCGTAAGGATGATATCTATATTGACATCGGTCGGAAGCCATTTGTGCGCTTTCAGGAAAAGGAGTCCGACCAGAAGCCCGATACCGACCCCTCCGATCACCATCCAGACAAAGCTCAATGCCGCCTGATACCATACAAATTGTCCGGTGGCAACAGCAATCAGCGCAAAACGGAAAATAATAAGGGAAGAAGCATCATTGAGCAGACTTTCACCCTCCAAGATGGAGGATATTCTTTTAGGCACCTGTACAAATTTTAAGATAGCGCCTGCGCTTACCGCATCGGGTGGCGAAACAATTCCTCCCAGCAAAAAGCCCAGGGCAAGTGAAAAACCGGGTATAAACCAGTTCGCTATCAGGGCAACCGATACGGCTGTCAGAAAAACCACGACAAAGGCAAAGCTCCCTATGATCCTCCTCCAGTGCCAGAACTCTTTCCATGAACCAGACCAGGTAGCTTCATACAGCAACGGAGGAAGGAATAGGACAAAAATCAGCTCGGGATCTATTTTCAAAGCAGGAATACCGGGAATAAAACTGATCAGCAGTCCTGCCAGCACCAGCAATACAGGATGTGCCACCCTGATTTTGCTGCCCAGCATGATCAGCAGCACGATAAGAATAACCAGCCCCAGATAAAAGGGAAAATGTTCCAGCATCGAATCGAATGATTTTCTTTGCTGTAAACATTCATACATGCATTAAGTTTGCCGTATATTCTTCTGTCTTGCAGCAATACTCTCCCTTCCGCAGTCCAACTTCCTGTTGATAATAAAATCGCTCATCAGTCATTTCCTTTTTGTAGCTTAGCCGGACCAGAAATCTCTGCCCCCATGAAAAAAGCCTATACCGCCGACCAGCGTTTCGACAAAATGAACTTTGCCCGGGACCCTCTTCCGCCGGGAGAATACGATAACTGCGAATTTTTGCATTGTGATTTCAGTCAGTGCAATCTTTCCGGCTTTATATTCACCGACTGCCTGTTTCATGAATGCAACCTGAGCCTGGCCCGGCTCGACAATACGTCATTGCGCGATGCCCGCTTCAAAGACTGCAAGCTTATGGGGCTCCGCTGGGACAACTGCAATCCCTTCGGACTTTCCTTTTCGTTTGAACAGTGCCTGCTGGACCATTCCTCTTTTTTTCAGGTCAAGGCACGCAAAACCCGCTTCAAAAGCTGCCGGTTGCGGGAATGTGATTTTGTCGAATGCGACCTCAGCCAGTCTGTCTTTGACAACTGTGATCTGCTGGGCGCTGTCTTTGAGCGCACACTGCTGGAAAAGACCGATTTTCGTACCGCATTCAACTATACCATACATCCGGAGTCAAACAAGATCAAAAAAGCCCGGTTTTCGCTACAGGGTATACCCGGACTGCTGGCACGATACGATATTGATATCTCACTTTGAACCGGTCATCGGGAAAATACAAACCTTATGAAAGCAAAGACGCATACCACCAATTACTACAATACCTTTATCGAAGTGTCGGAAGACTGCAAGGCCATGCAGGGACAGCAGCCCGTTTCCAAAGGAGACAGCAAAAGCATAGCGGAACGCCAGTACGAGCTCATAAGCCGGCATCCGTATCGCTATACTTCCGACGACGTGCTGTTTCAGGTGCATGCCGACCGGAATGACCTGACCACCGGCGAATACGAAGAAGCACGCCGGACATTCTTCTCCAAAGGACAGGCCTGCTTCAGAGCTTCTCCTCTGCCCAAGCAGTATGGCTTTGGTATCCACTTCGATCAGGCGGGCAAAATGGCTCTTTATGGCCGTGAAACGGATAAATACCGGAAGCTGCTCGAAGATCCGGATATCAAAAAAGTCAAAGCGATGCGCAGCTCCCGAAAATAATTCTAAAAAACGCTGCTATAATCCAGTCAATTAGCTAAAGCTACGCTATGACAGAAAATATTTTCCGTAAAACCATTTGCACCTGACTTCAAAAACGCTACCTTTGCAGCGCAAAAAGGGAAAAAGATACATCATCGCTTCCCAAGTGCAAAACCCGGCCCGTTCGTCTAGGGGTTAGGACGCCAGATTTTCATTCTGGAAACAGGGGTTCGATTCCCCTACGGGCTACACAGGCTATCCATACGGATGGCTTTTTTTGTTTATATCCGGCTCATCATAACCTTATTTTATATTTCTCTGGAATCTAATGGGAATGGGCGTAACCGGGTATGTCGCAGGACGATCACTCGAAAAAATCACCGACCGGCTAAACCCTACGCTTTTTGCCAGGGAGAAGAAAAGGGAAAATAGGACCCTCTGATGAGGTTTTTTTTATTTTGTATAGAACAAGATTATTGCCAACTAAAATATAGATTCTCTTTTTAAATACCCGACAAGTATCTCATTATTTGAAGATTGCAACTATTATTTTATCGGCTCAGGAGGCATTTTTATAGATTTAATCAACTTGCAATCAAGTTGTTTTCTTTATTTGCCGCAAAAAAATCGTATGATACCTGAAGATGTTATTCACTCACTGCTAATTATGATCGTTGGCACTCTACTTAGAGAAATTTTCAATCAAAACTCTTTGCTGTATAGAGAAATATAGTTCAGTGGTTTGAATATAGATTGGAAAAACAGGATTAAAGAATTTCCTCAATACTACATGGAGAATATTCAGCCTAAGCTTATGGGGGTTCTTTTCTCTATGTTGGTCCTCTTAAAGATATTAGAAGTATTGGTACAATATACTGGAATTTCAATGTATGCTTACATTGCCTTTTATTTATTGATTGGTTGCAATCTAGTTTATGCAAGCTTTAATATGAGTAAAATATCAAAAATTCTGGGCAATATCCTTGAAAAGTGGAATTTCAAGGGTAAAGAATATGTGAGGCTCCATCTTGTGTTGCCTTTAATTCTTGCTACATCGATTATTGAAATACATATACTTTATAACTCAATATAACTTATATTTTTGTATAGATTTTCACACTCCGCTTTATCCGCTAAGGATGAGGTGGATTTTTAGTACTAAAGTTCAATCTAAGAATCCTGATTAAATCAGGACACAAATGTCCAATCGAAGCCGTTCAGCCTGCCTATTACCAGTACAATGTTATGTGTTGTAATTCTTTCCATTATTTCAGTTTCCGTCTTATTTCAAGTATTAGATTTTTCAGTTCGTCTGGAAGTCCGTGGTTGCATTCACAAACATCACAAAACTCTAAGTCTAATTCGTTATCTTCTTCGTCACGTATTCTTGTTACAATTTTGTAGTCAAACAAGTGTCGAACCAATGTAATTAATATGTCTTTGTTTTTACTTTTAGTAATTTTCAGTTTGTCGAGAAGTAAGTCCATTATTTTGAGAATACTCAATAGTTCAGATACTGCTTGTTGGCTATGCAATTCGTCCTGTGTACCGTGGTAATGACACCGAATTTGAGAGAATAAACGATAGAATGCTTCACCGCCTTTGCATTCAGTCTCAGTGTCAATTTCGTCAATATTCTTTAATTGCTCAATTGGTAAAGTCTTAAAATGAAAACTGTTTGTGCTATCTGTCAAATAAGAGTATAATTGATTTAGGTTTTGTCCCTCATTTTCACATTCTTTTTCTTCATTATCCTTATCAATTTGGTCTTGGATTAGCTCGTTTGCTTTTACTTGAGCTTGAAGTGCATAAAAAACAAGAAATGCACCAATTAAATTCATAAATGGTGCTGTTATACCACCAATTGTATCTCCAATTTGTCCTGTCTCACTAAAGTTGAAACGTTCGTTGAAATACTGTCCTGTCAAAATGAAAGGCATTACTAAAATTACAAGTCCACCAATTAGTAGTAACCATTTCGCTCGTCCAAGTATTTCTCTTATTTCCTTTCGTTTGTCTTCTGTCATAGGTGTCGTTTATTTATAGCAAATAATGCCCGGTGGCTTTGCGAAGGATTTTGCCTTTTGCAAAACCGTCAGATGTACGAAGCCCTTCGGGACTTCGTATACTGAGCGAAAGGCGCTCGGCTTTTGTCGCATCGTTTTGAGTATTGCCGAAGGCGGGGATTTTTAGCACAAAGCTTGAATTTAGCACTTCACTTTCATAGAAGTACGAAAGCCCCGTTTTTGCAAAACGGCTGTTAGCTGTAGGTTTTTAATTTTAGTATATTATTATCTCGTTCTGCACTTATCCAAGGAATTTCTGTTATTGAACTTTCAATATTTTCTTTCATAAAACTTTCACGGTCGATATAATTTTTCAGTTTTATATTAGAAACGAATAATGGAAATGAATTTGATTTATCTTTGAATTTATAGTTCGTATATAAAGCTAAAACACCATTTTCATATAATACTTCTTTCTGTGTCGTTGATTTATTTTCACGATATTCATCATAGGCACATAAATATACTCGTGCCGTATTTTTATCGTAAAACTCAAAAATTGAGTCGTGAATTAATGTCATTAGACAAATTAATATTTCTTGGATATTATCTCTTATTATATTAGTATATTTTGAATCAATATTAAAATCCTCAAATATTCTTTTAAAGTTACTTTCAAAGTCACTATTTAAAGAGTCTGCCTCAAAAACAGAATGAAAATAAATAGCTCCTCTAATAACTTTTTGTAATGAATCAATACTTGTATTAATTTTTTGGATTAATTCTTGACCTTGTAAAATAGAATCTTGAACTTCTTTGTCTTCACTAATGTTTGGTAATTTCTGAAGAAGCGAAATCATTTTTTTAGTTTTCAAAGTCTTTAAGTAATAAAATCCTTCCCTTTTTATATAATTTTCTTTAAGGATTTTCTCTGCTTCTGCTTTAGTAAATCCAGTATATTTTATTAAATGACTTTCAGGCAAATCGTCAAGTCCGTCAAAATATAGTATGTCGAATAGTTTTGATTCAATTTTTTCTAAATCAATACCTCCTAACATAAAATCACTTAATTCTTCTTCCGTTTTTAATGCGGGTATTTTTTTTAGGACTTGTTCTTCTATCAATTTAAACTTGGCATATCTTGAGTTAACTTTTTTGTGAAAAATTCCTTTATTTCTTTTTGGGTGAGCAATAAAATGAGCCAATTCTTTTACTAATCCGTCATATCTTAGATATTCTCTTGAAACTATTAGTAAAGTCCGAATTGTTTTTTCGTCAAACTCTTTCTTTTCAATTTTAATTAGAGATTCAGTTAGTGCTTGCTTTATTTTTATCGACATTTCTTTTGTACTTTGGTTATTTAAGCTTACAGCTAACGGTTTGGCGCTTGGCGAAGGTGGCGATTTGAAGCACAAATATTGATGCGGAGAACCAAACTTTGATTTACCACAAAACTGTCTACGGAGCACTGAACCGCCACTTTTACCAAACGCCTGTTATGTGCTGCCCTTCTATTGTTGTCCTTTTGCATATTCGTCAAATGTCGAGTAGTTTTTATGTCCGCGTCCTTTTTGTTTTGCGAGTTTTGTATTGTCAATCCGTGATTGAATGTAACTTGAAAGTTCATCAAATTTGTCTATGTGCAGATTATACAATGTTCTTGTCGGTCCAATTTTATACTCCTTCTTTAAGTGTGAGGCGAATGCTGCATAGTTCATAGCAGATTTACCAACTTCATATTCTTTATATTCGTTGAAACGCTTAATTAAGTGCCCAATGTAATTTGCTTTTATTGTGTCGAAGCCAATACAGCCTTCGGGATACTTTTGTTTAACTGTTTTTTTTGTCTGCTTGATTGAGATATTATTGTTGTCGCCAACAATTGCATTGTCAACTTTACTGTTAAAACTTACTGTTTTATTAGCAGTTGGTTTGTTGATTGATGGATTTTGTAAAAGGTCTATTTTCTTTTTAAAAACATCAATTTGGCTTATGTCACCCTTTGTTATTTTAGAATGACATATTGGGCAAAGCAGAATTAAATTGTTTGTGAAATTATTTGAGGGATTTTCATCAATATGGTGAACTTCAAAATGTCCAACTTCTGTGTTGTCGCAGAATGGGCAAACAGAACTTATTTCTTTTTGAAGTTCTGCTCTCACTTTATTTTCTTTTGGAATTTTAATACGTGTCTTTTTTGTTTCCATAATTTATGAGAGTATTATAAGTTTCATTTTTTCATTTTCACTTTTGCAGTTAAGAAATATTTTTGGAGCGTTAAGCGATAATTTGTTGTTGAAACCAAATGTGAAGTATAAAACTTTTCGTCCGTCAATTGGAAAAATTTCATCATTCCATTGTTCAAACAACTGAACTTGGAATTTAAACGCTTGTCCTGCTGGAACCTCTATTTCGTCTATAAGAGAGAAAGTTGAAGTCCTATTTTCGCCTGGAAGTTCAATTTTAAATTTTGCAATTGGCTTTAAAATTCGTGGCCGATGAATTCCAGAAAGTCCACTATATAGGTGTTTTGCTTTAAGTTTAATTTCCTTGATTTGTCTATGATAAGTTTATGAATTGTTGTAGGAAGATTTATATTGGTTCTTTCAGGGTCAATATCGTCTGCCATAACCATTTCATAGATTGACCTTTCTTTAATAATTAATAGTCGTCCACCAATATTTTTCATTTCGACAATAGCTCCATCTTCTTCTGAACCTATGTCTGCGTGTCCGCCTGATTCTCTTTTTCTGTCAATTGGTCGTTTTTCTTCCATATTGTTGGTCGTCTGTTAAGGTTGCCACTAACTCTCAAATATACACAATAACCTTTTAGCTTCAAGATAACAAAATTTCAAATCACCCTACACAAACATCTATTTTTAAACCTGTTATTCATAAATATATCCAATTATCTTCATTACGTACTATAGAAATGCTGCTATTACTCACTCTTTTGGACTTACGATATTATTTGTTCCCAAAAGACATAGCATCTCTCACATCTTCCCAATAGGTTTCTGCCAGCCTTTCTATTCTCCATTCTGCTATCTAATGACTGTGTATAAAGGTACATACATCGAACCTATAGAGTTGAAACAGTTCGCACACTTCCCAGATTCGGTAATCATCATCGCCCCTCGTCCATCAGGGGATGGAACCATAAGCATTTTACATCCTGCCTATGCAATTTGTCCCTTTCGGTCAAATGATAATGTGCTGATTATATTATTGATCTTGCCGACTAGTGCACGATAAGCTTCTCTGATAAAGTTCCTGTCTTTATAATGTATATTCCGGGTGATAATGAACTGATATTTAAATGAGATTCATTTTCTGAAACAACAGTATGAATCAGCACATGTCCATACAAATCAACAACCTGCATATTTTCGTTCCTGTCCCCACCTGATACAGTTACAGAACCAAATGCGGGATTTGGATAAACTACCAGCTTATAGGAATCCATATTGCTTATATCTTTTACATGGGTCGTCACATCTTCTTTTTTTTCACGGAATAAGCCATGGCTGGTAGCAATATAAAGAAGTCCGTTTAAGTCTTCTCCGATATTAAGCACTGTACCTACAATCTGATCAGTATCGACCTGTTCCCAGTTCTCTCCCATATCTGCCGACTTAAAGAGCATGAGTATTGTTTTCTTTGAATCCTGACTCCAGGAATACATTGTACCTGATGAAGGAAAGGAAATCAGATTATGGAAAGCCGGGTGTTCACTGTTTTGCCTTAATGGCTGCTTGGCAAATCCATTCGCAGCTACCGGAACAAATCCGCTAGGCGTTATCCTGAAGATACGCAACGTATCAATAGATGAATTGTCCGCATTCGTGCCATTGGATTCACGAATACCCATATACAAATGATTATTTTTATCATCATAAAAACTGTAGACAGGATGCTTATTTGTAACGAGCAGTTCGGGCATTGTCAAAAGCGTCCAGCTTTGCCCGTTGTCAGAGGAAGTGAATACACCGTTAATATATCTGTTTTCTATATCATAATAATATAGATTTTGTCCGTCGCACAGCAGATACATATCCGGACTCGCACTTAACACGTTTTTAAGATCAGAAATTAATGACCATGTTTTATTGGACTGGTTCAATCTATAAAACGAACCGCTCCGAAAATCAGCATACCCACCACGGTACAGATAAACGATTTCATTGTGAACCTTCTGAGCCTCTTTATAGTAATGACCATTACTACTTCCGGCAGATGTCGGGGTATCTGTTCCGGGTTTAATCTGGTAATAAAAGGCGTTGTTTTCCTGCAGAAACCAGCCAAGCTGATTGTCCCGCCAGAAAACTTCCTGAGCTGTATGCCGGGGAAAGGCTTCGGCGTATGATTCCCAGGTTTTACCGTCATCATTGCTAAAGTACTCATCATTCAATAACATTTTCCCGTCTGCTGAAACGAAGCTTGTATTCCAGCGAGTACCATACAGCATGGTCTTCTCCCAGCTTTGTCCTTTATCTGTTGATCGGTGATAAGGCAGAAGTGTACTGGTGATATACCAGTCATTTTTATACGTATAAAATGAAAGATATTCCTTATTTCTCCAGTCTTGAGGAAAGCTGTCGATGACTGTCCATCTGTTGCCCCAGTCGTGCGTACGATATATAAAAACATACGAAATACGTGTACCCGATATGATTACCTGATTCCGGTTTTTCAGAATCAGACTGGAATCAGGCATTACCAGAAGACTGAACTCATTGGCTGCAAGATTGCTCTGCGGAAGTGGTAAAGGGGAAGTAGTCTGCGCTTTAAGATCAGTAAGCAATATGGCAGGTTTACCATTAAGATTGTGATTGCTATCATACGACACAATGTATTTGCCTGCGCTCCAGCTCTGAGGGTTAAAGCTAACTTCGGTTTTAGGCACAATACGCGGAGCTTTCTGAAGCGAATAAAAATCAAGATAACCTGCGGAAGCATTTAAGACAAGCTGCTCCTGCATACAGATAACACTATAATGCTCGGTAAAAGTTTTACCATATGTGGCTGTCCAGTTATTATTTTCATCTGCAAAATAAAGGCTATCACGCCATGTATCATCGCCTTTCTGAAAAAAGGCACAATATGCGTATAAGGTATCCCTGACTATGCCAAATGCAACGGGATTGAGATAATTGTTGTATTTGTCCTTAGGCAAGAACGTTTGGAAGTGTATTCCATCAGTACTTTTAAGATAACCGGCAGGCCGGTCCGATGTACGCAAATAGATTTCATTTCTATATGAAAACATTGGCAGGGCAGAACCCAAAGAAGCATCAAGTGTACCCATTGATGTAAAATGGAGACCATCTTCAGATTTACTTACAAACGTAACACCGGCATCCTGCTGATACAGAAACAGCGCACCGTCAGTACTGATTACCTGTACCGACGGACTAATTCTACAGGTGTCCGGAGCATTCCTTACCTGTTCCCATTCCTTTGTCTGAGCCTGTGCAAAAATTGCCGTTAAGAGGATAAATAAAAATAATATAATTCTCATGACACATACAATTCGTTTGAATCTCTTTTAATTACCCCCTAAAATTAAATACCTTTTTTAAACTTAAATGTAACCTTTTGGGTATTATTTTATAATTCTTCAAACAACCTTCACCACTTACCGTAACTGGACTGTTTACAGTACCTGCTGCTATCCGAGGGCTGGCACATAATTGGATTTCAAGATTTGCGTGGTTTGGTATATATGCTTTATTGTATTATTACCTGGCTACAGCATGGTGGATGTATCTATTATTGCCTATCCATTCTGGCATGGATTCCATTCAGGGCGCATTAGTAAATTGGTGGGCACCTATTTATGGATATGTAAATTTTAAAGCGAATAATACTTCGAAAAATATTATTCCTGTGGATTTAATACTTTGGGGTGAAGCCTATCATAACAATCATCATAAGTTCCCTTCAGGACCTGACACCTCCGTGAGATGGCTTGAATTTGACTCCGGATTTTTTGCAATGAAAATACTTGATCAAATGGCTATTATCCGATTAAAGCCAGCAAATCGGCTTGCTGTTTATTCCGTTATATCTTTATTTCAGATTTACTACTATAAACAACACAAGCTATCCAGATTGGATAGCTTGTGTTGTTATACCTTATCTTTCAACTAAATCTTCGATATTTTCACCAACGCTGGTCAATAACAACGTTGTATTTTTAGTTTCCTTCTGCGCCTCAATACCAAATTTCCTAAGCATTCGATAATGAGACTTTAATGCACTGAGGAAAGTTCTATTTTCAATATATGGAACCCCAAATTCTTCTGCCGTTTTCTTAACGATTTCAGAAATCCGAGGATAATAAATATGGCAAATTCTGGGAAATAAATGATGCTCCACCTGCATATTCAAACCTCCACAAAACCATGTAGCCCAAAAACTCTTTCTTGCAAAATTAGCGGTGGTTTTCATTTGATGTACCGCCCAGGCTTCCTCGATGTTCCCCTCTTCATTTGCTATTGGAAATTCAGTTCCTTCTACCACATGAGCCAATTGAAACACCAAACCTAAAACCAGTCCCTCTGCAAAATGCATTACGACAAAGCCTGTAATAAATTGCCATACGGTTATATCCAGTACTGACAATGGCAATACAATAAACATTGTATAATAGATTGCCTTAAAAAAGAACAAATTAAACAACTCTTTTTTAGGGTGATTATTCACAAAACTCTTCCCTATTTTTTTCTGAAAGAATTTTTTATAGTCCTTTCTGAAAACCTAGGATAAGCTTGCCAATCCATACAACAAGAACGCATAATAATGCTGATACCTTTGAATTTTAGCCATTTTCGCTTCTGGTGACAGCCTGATTAAACCAGGTGCCACGTCAATATCCTCATCATGGCCTGGGATATTGGTATATGTATGATGTACTACATTATGGGTAATACTCCATATATAGGCATTGGCTCCTAATAAATTGAACAAGTGTCCTAACCATTTGTTTGTTGTCGCATTGGAAGAAAATGCCCCATGAATAGCATCGTGGCAAATATTAAATCCTATAAAAGCTGCGAACATACCAAGGCCAATGGTTAAAAACAGCATGGTAAGCGGAGCGAATTGGTTTGATAGAATCAACCCGTAAAATGTAAAAAAACCACCTAAGTAAAAAATTGATTTTAAATACATTAACAGGTTTGCCTTGGGAGAAATATTATTTTCTCTAAAATAAGAATCTACTCTATATCTGACTGTAGCAAAAAAAGGCGAATTTGTTTTATCTATGAATCTGACTTTTCTGTTCATATATAAATAAATTGTGTCATCCTACGAATCGAGCTATGACTAAAGCACCCAAGAATAACAAGCCATTCAAAGGCATGAGAATTGTCTGTGATCTTGTTAATAATGAAAGCTTAGCCGTTTCAATTACCAAGTGTTATAGAAACTGCAATTTTCAATATAAAATTGAAAATTATCAAACCATAAGAGTACAAAACCTGAAAAATTTATCCTCCCCCAATTGCCAAAACTGATAAGCATATTGGAGGACCTTATCCTGAAAATACCCTGTCTTATATTGTCTATCCCCTCTCGATCGCCCGGCTTGCCCGGGTGATCTGATCACTATTCCTGCGGCCTCCGGCCAATTGTCAGCAGGTACTACTAACAGACTGAGGACATCATCAATAACCCGCATTACGTTACGCAGAGCGGAGCAACGAGAAACACGGCGCCAATGGCAAACAACCGGGCAATACCCGGCGCAAACAATTGAAATATCCAAAAGTTAGAAGTGTGAACTAACCGGAATAGCAAACTATCTCCGCATGAATCTTCAATTGGTCTTATTGATAAACAGTATATAAAAGCGTGGAATTTTTATTCATTAACTATTATGAAAAACTACAAATGGTATTTGCCTTTAGCCTTAATTATAGCAGGCAGCGCAGGTGTATATTCTTATGTTGGCAATAATTCAGGGGAACCCTCCAAGGAAGCAGAGTCTTTTACTAAAGATCTTAATAATAAGGTAAAAAGCGAACTGCCATTTAATAACAAAGAGGACTTTCAGGATGCAAAAAGAGGATTTATAGATTCATTGCCTGAGCAGGTTATAAAAGATGAAAAAGGAAATGTCATCTGGAACTTAAAAGATTATGACTTTCTAAAAGATTCTGCCAGCCCTGCCACTGTAAATCCAAGCTTGTGGAGACAGTCACAGTTAAACCTCTATAACGGCTTGTTTAAAGTAACCGATAAAATATATCAGATCAGAGGGTTTGACCTTTCCAACATGACAATCATTGAGGGCAATTCTGGAATTGTCATTATCGATCCTTTAATTTCAACAGAGTGCTCCAGGGCCGGATTAGACTTATACTACAAGCACAGAGGTAAAAAACCTGTGAAAGCAGTTATATATAGCCATAGCCATGTTGACCATTTTGGAGGTGTCAAAGGAGTAACAACGCAGGAAGACGTCAATTCAGGAAAAACACAAATACTAGCGCCCGAAGGATTTCTGGAGCATGCCGTGAGCGAAAATGTATATGCAGGAAATGCCATGAGCAGAAGAGCTGTATATATGTATGGGACATTATTACCTAAAAGTGAAACAGGACAGGTAGATGGCGGCCTTGGAAAAACCACTTCCATAGGAACGACAACTCTTATTAAGCCAACGATGATTATAAAGTCGACAGGAGAGAAAAAAGTAATTGACGGGGTGGAAATTGAATTCCTAATGGCTCCTCATACAGAAGCACCTGCTGAAATGCTAATGTATTTTCCTAAAGAGAAAGCGCTGTGTACAGCAGAAGATGCTACACATACGCTGCATAATATATATACTTTAAGAGGTGCGGAAGTAAGAGATGCTAAGGCATGGTGGAAGTACCTGAATGAAACAATAGAAAGATTCGGAGATAAAACGGAAGTGGTATTTGCTCAGCATCACTGGCCTAAATGGGGAAACAAGAACATTTTAACTTTTCTTTCAAACCAGAGAGATATGTTTAAGTACCTGCACGATCAGACCCTTAATCTTATGAACAAAGGCTATACAATGGTGGAAATCGGTGAAATGATCCAACTGCCCGACAGTCTTAGCCATCAGTGGTATAACCGGGGATATTACGGTTCTGTCAATCATAATGTAAAAGCTATATATCAGAAATACCTTGGATTTTACAATTCCAATCCATCTACACTTTATGAACTGCCGCCTGCTGAAGCTGCCAGGAAATACGTAGAGTTTATGGGCGGAGCAGACAATATCATCAAGAAGGCCCGCGAATCTTTTAAGAAAGGCGAGTACCGATGGGTGGCTCAGGTGATGAATCAGGTTGTTTTTGCCGACCCAGGCAATACAGAGGCAAAGAATCTGACAGCCGATGCGCTGGAACAATTAGGTTATCAGGCTGAAAATGCAACCTGGAGAAATGAATTCCTTATGGGAGCTTACGAATTAAGAAACGGAATGAGCAAGAAAGCAGGGACTACTGCTAATAGCTCTGATGTGCTTGGCGCTATGTCAGCGGAGATGTTTTTTGACTACTTAGGAATTTCGCTCAATAGCAAGAAAGCAAAAGGTAAAAAAATCAAAACCATCTGGAATATTACCGACACTAAAGAACATTATCTGCTAAGCCTTGATAACTCTGTTCTGATATATACTCCTGATAAGAAAATTGACAATCCGGATGCAACCATCACGTTAAGCAAAAAAGAATTAGGCAAATTTGCTGCTCCTGATTTTAACCTCAAAGAACAAGTGAATAAGGGTACTATTAAAGTGACAGGCAGCCAGCAAAAGCTGGAAGAATTATTTTCACTGATGGACAAATTTGATCAGCAGTTCCCTATTGTTACACCAATGGAAGAAGTGGCTTCCGCACGAAAATAATTCCTTTCTCTTCGAAATGCAGTTAATGACTGGCTCCACAATAGGAGCCAGTCATTATTCTTTCTGTTAATTTCTTGAAAATACAGCTTACCCTCCAACAAAAGCGCTGTAAGCATCGAAAAAAATCAGGCAGCGTGCTGACCGGGATATCTTTCTGTCATCATTTATCTTTCCCCCGATCGCCCGGCTTGCCCGGGTGATCACTGTTCCTGTGGCCTCCGGCCAATTGTCAGCAGGTACTACTAACAGACTGAGAGCATCATCAATAATCCTCATTCCGCAGAACGAAACGACAGAAAACAGTGTACGAATAGCAAACAACCGGAACCCTGAGAGATATAATTCTCTGCCGCTTTTCAAAGATAACCCGAAAAAATCTTTGTGCTTCTGAAAACAATATCGTAATATTGCAATATTAAAATTATACTCATAATGGGAGCGACAAAAACAGATTGCTTTACCGAACACCAGAATCAGCTTGCGCGAATTGCAAAAGCATTGGGACACCCGGCACGAGTTGCCATTATTGAGCACCTGCTAAAAGTAAATACCTGTATATGCAACGCTATAGTAGATGAGCTGCCATTGGCACAACCTACGATCTCACAACATTTAAAAGAATTGAAAAATGCCGGACTTATAAAGGGGAACGTTGAGGGTAACTCTATTTGCTACTGTATTGATGAAAAGACTTTCATCATTCTCAAAGAATATTTTTCCGGCATTGTATCTTCTGTTGGCAATCAGAAGTGCTGCTGAGTTTTTTTTGCAAAACACAATCGCAATATTCCTATATAACAATAATACAAAAACAATGAAGCTATCAGCAATCAAAGAAATTTTACCAGCATTGGATAATGTTGAATTTCAATTAGAAAACGGAACATTTGTACCGGCGCACTTTCACGTTACAGAAATAGGTGTTGTTACCAAACATTTTATTGATTGCGGCGGAACTATCAGAAATGAAAAAGCTGTCAATTTCCAGTTATGGAATGCCAACGATTCTGAGCACAGATTAAAGCCGGACAAACTATTAAATATCATCAGATCGTCTGAAGAAAAACTGGGTATTGAAGATGCCGAAATAGAAGTAGAATACCAAAGCGAAACAATTGGCAAATACGATCTGGACTTTAACGGGAATCATTTTGTACTGAAGAACAGGCAAACCGCCTGCCTGGCAAATGATGCCTGCGGTATTCCTGCGGAAAAACAAAAAGTAACATTATCAGACCTGAATAATGCCTGCCGCACATCCAATTCAGGCTGTTGCTAAAAACATAAAATTGAGCGAAATGGAAAATTTTAATCGCAAGAGCCATTGGGAAAATATTTACGAAACCAAGCCTCTGGACACAGTAAGCTGGTATCAGCCTCATCCGGCTACTTCATTATATTTTGTCAATCAATTCGAACTGTCCAAAACGGCTAAAATCATAGACATTGGCGGAGGCGACAGCTTCCTGGCTGACCACTTACTCAAATCAGGATATGAAGATATTACGGTGCTTGATATTTCCGATACAGCTATAGAACGGGCAAAATCAAGGTTGGGTAGCGATGCCCTGAAGGTAAAATGGATCGTTGCAGATGCGTCGGATTTTCAACCGACTGAACAATACGATTTTTGGCACGACAGGGCAGCATTTCATTTCCTTACTGAAGCATCAGACATTGAAAGCTATATTCAGGCTGCCGCTACAGCTATTACTGATAATGGCATAGCTGTTATTGGTACTTTTTCAGAGCAAGGCCCTAAAAAATGTAGTGGTATCGAAATAAAGCAGTATTCCGGAAGTACAATGACCCGCCAGTTTAGCAAGCATTTCGAAAAAGCAGAATGCATCACTGCTGATCATCATACGCCTTCAGGTACTGTTCAAAATTTTGTGTTTTGCAGTTTCCGCAAAAAGTAATTATCATACTATGTATACAGCGCTATCAAAAACCATAGAACAGCTAAAGCAGCAAAAAACAAGAGAAGAACGCAAGCCCGCATTACAGTCTCTGATAAGCTTTGTACAGCAGAAAATAAACAATGGACAGGAAATAAATATCCATTTCATTTGTACACATAATTCGCGCAGAAGCCATTTATCGCAGGTTTGGGCACAGACAGCAGCAGCTCACTTTGCTATTCCGGATGTACATTGCTATTCAGGCGGTACGGAAGCAACAGCACTATTCCCCCAGGTAGCAGAAACATTAACCAGTCAGGGTTTCCGTATTTTCAAAATTGCAGACCATACCAATCCTGTATATGCCATAAAATACAGTGATAATGCACTGCCTGTTATTGGCTTTTCTAAAAAATACGACAGCCCTTTCAATCCGGTATCTGCGTTCGCAGCCGTTATGACCTGCTCGCAGGCTGACAACGGATGTCCTTTTATCAGAGGTGCAGAAAAGAGAATTCCCGTGCCATTTGAAGACCCCAAAATTTCAGATAATACACCGGAGCAGACACAGGTATATGCAGAAAGAAGCTTGCAGATAGCAACGGAAATGTTTTATGTTTTTTCGATGATTAAAAAATAGCCCATACAGTCAGGCCTTACCAGTCAGCTGTTGAATAAAACACCCTCACAAATGATACAGGAACCTTCTTACTTTGTAACGTATTTCAGAAAACATACGGAAATTTCCTCTTCGGAATTCAGGAAGTCAGCTTTGTAAGGATTTTATCCGGAGCTTGTTGCTCACGCAAAGCGGGCGCAGCAACAAAACAGTTAAGGGATTTGTTTACTTTTGTGGTGTTGCAGAACAAGATAAGCAAAATATACCAGAGCTTTATAAAGTTAAGACAATTATGGAGTTATCCTCGAGGGCAAAAAATATACTGGCACAAATAAGCGACAAGGCTACCAAGCTTGGCGACTTACGAAAAATTGCGGGTGAGATTAAAAAAGACCACGAACTGGCTATGGAGCTTTGGTCATCGGGTCAATACCTGGCCCGACAGCTGGCAATTCTGATTATGGATAAAAAACTTCTTTATCAGGAACTTATCGACAGGTTAGACAATGACATTCAGCAGCACAATACAGATGAAAGACTTCAATTAACTGATTGGCTAATGGCAAACCAGCTTTCCAAAGACAAAAAGACTATTTCATTAATGGAGACCTGGGAAAACAGCCGGTCTTCACTACAAAGACGAGTTTTCTGGTATTATCAGGCTCGCTTACGCTGGGCCGGGCAGGCACCACCTCCAAACAGCGAAGAATTACTTTCTAAAATTGAAACACGCATTGAAAAGGAAGTGCCGGAAGTACAATGGGCAATGAATTTTACTGCGGCTCAAATCGGAATTTTTGAAGAAAAATATCGTTCCAGATGCATTGCACTCGGAGAACGTACAGGACTGTACAAAGATGAAATGGTTGCTAAAAACTGTACGCCCAGCTATTTGCCCAAATTTATCGCCATACAGGTAAGTAAGCTGAACAAATAAAAGAATTGCGAATATCGGCTCAAACATTGGGATTCCCTTCCCGGTATGCAATAAAACCATAGCTCATACAACCACTCAAGCTTATGCCCGCATATTTCGGAGTAAGTACACTTGCCTTATGTATCCTGTCGGTGCTCCTACGTACCCGCCATCTAAAGAAACAGGGTATCCCGGCAATGGAGTTTGGCAGAAAAGATAAAAAAGACTTCTTTATTCTCCCTTTCGCGCTCTTCTACTTTTACCTCATTACAGCCAATGCATTCAATCTGCCGACTATCGAAGGACAAAAGCTATTTCAATCCAAAGGTCTTTCCTGGGTCGGCGTATCCGTCTGCCTGATTGCGCTCCTGTTTTTCCTGTGGACAATGATTTCGTTCAGAAAAAGCTTTCGTGTCGGCCTGGTCGAAAACACCGCACAAGGACTAATCACAACAGGTGCTTTTGCTGTTAGCAGAAATCCCGTATACGTATCTTTTGCCATTATGCTCATCGGGCAGTTTCTGATATATCCCAGCTGGATACTTCTGCTATATATAGCTGTGGCTGCGTTAACATTTCACCGGCAGGTACTAAAGGAAGAAAAATTTCTGGCGGAGCAATACGAAGAGGAGTTCAATGCCTACCGTAAGAAGGTAGGACGGTATTTTTAAAGCGCCCCATTGTTATTGGTATTCGGCCAGCCTATCGCCGTTACTGTGTCTTATGACCAGTATCCAACTGTATATATCTCTATTTCCTGCCCTATAGTTTGCCCAGATAATTGTTAACTATTTGACCTACAGTCAGTTTTTCAACAAACAACACCCGGAGGCATCATCAATAACCGCCACTCGCTTTCGGCGAGTAACAGAAAACAGCTGCACTATTTGAATTTTAAAGGGTATTTTCCCTCATTTATTTTATTTTTTTGATTTTTTTGTATTTTTGTGAGGGAAAGTTCCCTTAGTTTTTAAAACATGAATATTGAAAATCTATTAAATTCGATATTTTCTGATACTAATTACAATATTAAGGCTGTTTTTGACCAAAAGCTATTTGAATATAATTTAAGTAGGACTAAGGCTTTAAAACTTCTAAATATTGATAAAGACGTTTTTGATGAAATTCTTAATGGTACGGCAAAACAACCTAACTTGATTCACATTGTGAAGATAGCAGAGTTTTTGGGTATTGAAGTAAATAGCTTTATAAATGTCGTTTTGAAAAATCAAAACTCAGAAAACATTTTAGCTATCGATAATGCACGAAAAGCGACTTTTATTGTTAAGAACTTCGATGTCAAAGCTCTGACAAAATTAGGATTTTTCGATTCAGAGTTTTCAACAGAGGAACTTGTAGATAAGGTTTTAGCTTATTTTGGCTATGCTACAATCAATGAATTTGAAGAACAATTAGAGGAACCCTTATATAGCAGAGTTAAGAAAAATCATTCCGATAAGATGAAAGATTTCTGGATTAAGTCTGCCTATCAAACCTTTAAAATTATAAATAATCCCAATCAGTATAACCGCGAAGGGTTAAAAGCCCTTATTGTGAAAATTAAACCTTATAGTCAAGATGTAAGTAACGGACTTTTGACAGTATGTAGGGCTTTATATAATGCTGGCGTTACAGTAATCTTTCAGAATTATTTAACAACAACACAAGTTCGGGGAGCAACATTTATTATCAATGGTAAGCCCTGTATTGTGATCACTGATTTTAATAAAAACTATCCGACGTTGTGGTTTACGTTGTTACACGAATTAAATCACGTATTGTTTGATTTTGATACTATCGAGAAAAGTAGTTATCACTTATCCGATGATAATGATCTATTTTTGATAGAAGACCAAGCAAATACTTTTGCAAGAAACTTTTTTTTATCAGAAGAAAAGTTTCAATACATAAAAAGATATATTAATAATCCCTATTTGGTTTCAAAATATGCTAATGAAACCGAAATCCATCCGTCTATTGTATATTCCTTCTTTACATGGTATCAGAAAGAGCTTTACGGCAAAAATTATCATGGCGCATTTAAGCAGTTTTTTCCAGATTACAGCAATGCCGTGGCCAAACTGAATCCAATAACGTGGCACGAAAGAAGTATTAAAGAAGCAAGTACAAAAATAAAATCAGTCTTAGAACTAAATTAAAAATAAGAGATTATGGCAAAAAAAGATATAAAAAAACAAGAGATTCTTTCTCAATCCGATATAGAAAGACTGGAACTTTTACAAAAAGCTAATGAAAAAACAGGAAAACAGTTAACTATCAATTCCGAAACTGGTAATCTTGAAGAGTTTGACGAATTAAGGCAACTTATAGGGAAGGAATTCGAAAATCCCGAGGAAAAATATCAGTTATATTATAACGGAATTAGAAAACTATTGATGGATTTTCTACCTAAAGGAAAGGAATATAAACAATTACGTAATATTATTTATGATGAGAAAAATGTTTTTTTAAACTTAGGGAAAAAAAAGTCCGACAATAACGGAATCAGAAAGTCTGATGGAAGAATGACCTATCAACCTGTGATGAATGAAATTTTAGAGGTCATTATAAAATGGATAGGGGAATCACAAAATCCATTTGATTTATATCGGGATTTTTATAAGCTAAATGAAAGGCACGGATACGGACACGAACAATATGATGATAGTACAGCAGGTGTTGCAAAAGCTATGCTATCATTAAATAACAAATAATCAAAAACCTTCCATTATTTTTTAGTATTCAGCGCCCACTATCATTACTGTGCCTTATGACCAGCTGAGGCAAAATCAACTACCCAAACATGAATTGAAAACATGCCAAACGAAAAATACGAAGAAAAGAAAAGGGACAAGACTCCTCCTGTCCCTTTTCTTTTTTCCTATGCTACGCTTTCCCGGATGACCGGAGGCGTTTAATTTCTTCCTGCAGACTTTCTATCTTCTCCTCCTTCAGCCGGATATTCTCTTCCAGCAATCTGACTTTATCTTCATAAAGCTTTTTTTCATTATCCGAAATATAATAGTTATAAACAGGCTGATTGTTTCCTCCACTCGGATTCTGGCTATTGATGAAATTGAAAACCATTTTTTCATCAAAAGACAGGATATCCGGCACGCTTAAATCAAATACTTTGGCAATCTGCTGAAGCCTTTCATGGCTTACTTCCGTTTCATCCCGCTCCAGCTTGCTATATGCTCCCACGCTGATACCTAGCTGGTCTGCCATATACTCCTGCTTAAATCCTTTTAGCTCTCTTAGTTTTCTGATTTTGGTTCCTATAGACGACATACATCAATACGTATTAATAATCAAGCGATTCAGGTATTTTTTTTATATTTACGGATTGTTTTTTTCTACCCCAACCTGATAAAGCAATGAAAGATAAACAATTATTTTTGTAAAGTAAAAAACAACGTCAGCTATGGAAAATTCAGTAAAAACCAATTTGTTCAGGTATCCGGTTGCAGCGCTTATTCCTCGCAATCGCTCCGGTTGCCCGGGTGATCAATAACTCCGGCCAGTCTTCCGCCGGCAGCAAGCAACAGCCGGAGACATCATCAATTCCGCAGAGCGGAACGACATGTTTATATCGTTGATTTTAAACAGCTCGCGGTACTGATATAATCCCAAAAGCTTTCATGAATCAATCGGTTTCAGAGCATACGGAACATGCTGAAAAAACATAAGAACAGTGAAGCAGCTAGTATACACCATTCTGATAATATACGATATGACCATTCTGTTTTTTGAAAGGAAGCGTGAAAATCAGCCCCTGTCTCCCTGGGATATGCTGACATGCGGCAAGAGAGCGTGGCTGGATACAGATAATAAAGAATAACATTAAAAAATGATCGAAAAAGAATAAGCTACCATGTCCTTATCCATTTTTTTGTCCGGTTGCCGATATCCCGGCACATTGACTACGTATTTTTTACAGTCCCTCAGAAGTGTTATCCAGGCAGCAAGCTCCCTCTCCCCTTTTTCCTTTACTTCGCTATCCGCAGCTGCGTGCTTTCTGAGCACAACCCTGTCCGTAGAAAGCTTCGCCCAGTTGGCCGAACCACAGCGTCCGGCTTTCAAAAAATTTACACCCGTCTCTCAGACTCAAAGCTATACCACAGAACAGAAAAAAGAAGAACCGGATACCGAGCCGGGACACAACTACGGATCAGCCCTGCAACCCCAAAAGGCAGAGGCCGTCATGCCCGATCATATCTACCGCACACTCAGCAAAAACAATACAACGCTGAACTACAGCAGTACCATTCCCGGCAAAACCGCTTCGTCCGTCGATATCGTCCGCTCCCTCGTCCATGAGCTGAAAAGCTACGAGCCGGCCATTTCATATCGCTTTCCCGCACAGACATCCGCACCCGGCCATGCACACTTTGTTTCGGCATACCAAGAGCTGACGGATATGCTGGAAGGGCGCAGGCCACCGGACCTGAAACGGGCGGTCTTCGTTACCGAAAATGCGTTCTTCGGCAACCGGATGAGCTATACGGACTATCAGACCACGATAGCCGAGATGACCACCCTCATCCGGCTGAAAATGCAGCAGGAAAAGCTGCCGCTGCAAGACAATGACGCCATCCTGTATATGACGCATCAGTATTTTACCGATACGCTGGACATCAAGCTTCCCCTGCACGAAAAGACGGCCACGACCTTTCCCAAGACCTATGACTTTCGGGATCCTTTCGGCCACGAAAATCCAACCAATATGTTTGTTTCAAAGCTGATGGCCCAAAACAGCGGTCAGTGCAAATCGCTGCCCCTGCTCTTTCTCATACTGGTGTACGAAATGGGCGGCCATGCCTACCTCTCCTTTTCGCCCTCTCATTCCTACATCAAGTGCCGGGACAGAAACGGCACATGGTACAATATGGAGCTTACCAACGGGGCGCTGACCAGCGATTCCTGGGTAGTCGCCTCGGGCTATGTCCGCTCTGAAGCGGTAAAGAGCGGTATTTTTCTGGATACGCTCAACAGGAAGCAGATCATTGCTCAATGTCTGGTGGATCTGGCACAGTACTATACATGGCGCTACCGGGCCTATGGTGACTTTGTCCTGACCTGTGTAAACAAAGCAATCGAGCATCATCCAACCAATATCTGGGCTATTCAGGTAAAATCGGATTACTATACCCTGCTTTTTCAATATATTGCTGAACAAAAAGGTTTTACCGGGCCGGAAGCCCTGAAAAGTGATCCCAGGGCTATGGAGCTCTTTACACAACGAAACCGGCTGTATGCGCTGATCGACGGCCTGGGCTATGAACCTATACCGGAGCAGGCATATATGGACTGGCTGAAAATGCTGGATGAAAAAAGACAGCAGCAGGAGCACAGGCAGCACTATTCCAACTTTTCAAAAATGATCCGATGATGCAATTTTTCCTTACCCTTTTACTCGTTGGCTTTTCCGTCTCCCTGTCAGGACAGGACCATATTGCTGTGCAGAAAAAACACTATGAAGAAGCCTACCGGGAAATCACTGAAATGCTGGATGGCAAAAAGCCTTACAGCTTTAAAAGAGCGGTATTTGTGACAGAAAACTGTTTTCTCCACCATACGCTTGACTACGAAAACTTCAACCAAAAAATTGTTTCTCTGGCTCAAACCTGTACGGACTACGCCAGAGCCAACAGCGCCAATTTTGTATACGATTACGATGACCGGGAAACGGTCATAAAGCATGCCGCCCTGTTCAGGCTGATGACCGACAGTATTCCGTTGGTACAACTGGGTGGACACACCCTGAATACAATCCCCTATACCTATGATTTTGATGATTTCTGGGGTAGAGAAAACTGGTCGCAGATGTTTGTTTCCAAGCTCATGGCTACGCACAAGGGCAACTGCCATTCTCTGCCTTATCTCTACAAGATCATCGCTGAGGAAATGGGCCTGACAGCTTATCTGGCGCTGGCTCCCCATCATATGTATATAAAGCTGTATGCAAAGAAAACGGGGATGTACAATACGGAGCTCACCAATGCGGCCTTTCCCGTAGATGCCTGGCTGATGGCTTCCGGCTATATTCATACCAATGCGATCCGCAGCGGGATATACATGGATACGCTTTCCCGCAAGCAGTCTTTAGCGCTTTGTCTGCTGGACCTTGCCAAAGGTTATGAACGAACATTCGGAACCCAGGACAGCGAATTTCCCGGACGCTGCTGTGCAACTGCCCTGAAGCATTACCCGAATTTTGTCAATGCGCTGCTGATGCAGGCGGAACAAACAAAGAGAAAGCTGGACAACTTAATGATCCGGTATCATGCAGCCTCTCTTCAGGATCTTCTTGCTGTGCAGGAAGCGCGCGATGTATTTGAAGCCTATGAAGCGATGATACGCCACATATATACCCTGGGCTATCGCAAAATGCCGGAAAAGATGTATGGGGACTGGCTGCTTGATTTAAAAGAAAACAGAGAAAAATACACGAATAAAAAAGTAATCAATAACTTTAACACTTTACAAACCAGGTAGCATGAATGCAAAACTACTTATAATCTGCGCAGCCATGGCTATGGCAACCACTGCCGCGGTGGCTCAGACCTACAATCCCTACCAATCCATTGGCAGGGAAGCCAGGGTACTGACTCTGAGCAATGGAAAATACGAGGAGTTTTTTGATACGGATACGCTGGAAGTAATCGGTTCGGCGATTCTGAATACCAAAACGATGAAGGTGATCGGCTTTGTGGTACCAGATACCTTATATTCAGAAGCGAATCTGGAACCTGAACTGGTGAGCAGGTGGCTGAGCCCGGATCCGCTGGCGGCGAAGTATCCGGATTTATCTCCATACAATTTTGTAGGAAATAATCCCATCATCGCCATTGACCCTAACGGTAAAGAAATATTTATTGTAATCATGGGAAAAGGTGGAAAAGAGTACAGTTATGCTTTAAATGCCAACGATGTCAGAGAAGAACATCAGGCCGAATTTGAGTTGATGAAAACTGTGGTAGTGTATTTGCAACAAACTAAAAATGAGAATGCAAGTATGATCTTTAATAAATTAAGTCAAAAGATTAATGAAGGTGGTGATCCTATTAATATTGTATTTTCCAGTGGTTTAAGTTCTGTTGACAGGCAAGAATATACCACTGCCAATATAAATCCGTTGGAAACCCATGGATGGGATATTAATCATCCTGCATTTGGGAAAAATAAAGGTTTTCAAAGTCCCGCAGTAAATTTCGGAGCACATGAACTCGGTCATGTATGGGAACATTATGTGAATCATAATAAAGACAAAGAAGGCTTTCAGCAGCATGTGAATCTATTAAATTCTATTTATTCAGAATGGGATGCTCTTGCCCCTGAATTAAAAGCAATGTCCTTTAATGGAGACAGGAATGAATTTGTCGGTTGGAAAGTGCAAAACTATTTTGCTGAGGGACTAGGAGAATTTATTTCTCCTGCATACAATCCTTCGGTAGCTGGGAATAGATTTAATCCTAAAAGAGAAGTAAAATATGAAGAGGGAAGTAAATTGGACTTTGCAACTAAAGGAAAAAATGAAATTAATGAAGTGGCAAAATAAAGATATTATCAGCGTATTACTTGCATTGTTATACGCTATTTCTGGTTACGGACAAGAAGAAAATTTATGTTCTGCTCAAATTAAAGATTCAATTGTTTGCATACCAGAATCATACAAAATAAGTAGAAACTTAACTGATAATATTATATTGAAATTCAATTCAGATTATGTGTTTAGCAATTATCCAAATATTTTTTTTGTTGAAAATAAACTAAATGAATGTTTAAAGATTAGCAATGCTCGTTTTTTTAAATTAAAAGACAATGAAAATCTTCTAGTTATAACCCCAAATAGATTCAGTAAAATTGTCTCAATATCTTTAAATGACACAACTGATAGCTTTGAATTTTCGGTAAAGGCACGCCCTTATGTACAATTTGAATTTCTACTTGGTAAAGAAGTTTTACATGGTATTGATTCAATTTCACAATCCAAACTTAAATCTGCTAAACTGTCTTATAGAATATTTCCAAAGCCAGATTACAATGACTTCTGTCTGGAAAAATTTATAAAAGAAAAGTATGCAATTAATAACATACAATTTGCTTTTATAAGAAATGATAAGATATTGGTCGAGAATGAGGGACGTAACTTAGATGATTTATTTTTAAAAGTAAAAAGAAAAATTAGACGAGGAGATATATTAATTTTTGATATTTACTTAAAAAATTGCGAACCACTTTTATACAGAATCATAATTAAGTAACAACTAAATAGGGTATGTACCCTACACAATATCCTTTGATTTTGATGTAAAAAAGCCTAACCCTAATCGAAATAACGTTTATGAAACAGCAGAAGCCGACCCGGAAGGCAATATGTTTCTGAGTGGGATACCCGGACAGCATGTGGTAACGGAAGCAGGCAACCGCACAGGACCCAATACCAAGATTCGTAACGGTGAGGCCGTATCTGGCTATACGGAAGGGCTGACTAACAATAAACAATTTGTGTACGTGGAGGGAGCTGCTGCGCTGGAAAATCCCAAATCGCCCTATATTCTGGATATACATGAAATGGGACATACTCTGACCTCACTGGTAAGTGAGTTTCACAACCAGAGCGGAACCATGATGCAGTCGGACGAGCATCAGGGAGGCGGAGTACCGGGCCTTGGGCTGCCATCCGGCTTTATTGAAAACATACTGGGCAATGCAGGACTGGGCAATGCGCCTACCGGTCCCAACAAGCCCAGCGCAGTATTGCATCAGAGCGGAAACGCTCCCGGCAATTTCAACTCGGGTTCGGTGAAGAATATTGAAAACAAAAATACCACTCAAAAATAACCCTATTCATATGAGACAGATTCTGAGGCATGGTTTCCTTATACTGGCATTAGTATATGGTTATACTTATTGTATGGCACAGGATACCAAGCTTACAAAAGAGGAGGTATTAAAGTTGTATCAGGAAAGTTCGTTGGAAAAATATTACCTGGTAATCGACTACTATAACCTGAAAGAGTTTGGCGAGCCGGATTCAGGCTACATTAATTTAAGCATAAACAGATTCGTAAAAGATACCTTTGACTTTATCTATCAGGGCGACTTTAACGGCAACGGTAAGCCGGATTTACTGACTGCTCTTACTCCTCAGCTTGGTTGTTGCTACCAGTTTTTCCTGATGGATTATGAGACCAATAAAAAAGCCAAACAGGTGGTCAAACTCAATCCAGCCTGTCCCTATTATTGCTACCTTGTGCCTGCCGGAAAGGCCAACGAATTTACCTACTATTATCTGAATGATAAAAAAGACACGGTGTTCACTCAGAATGTGGTCATGTATAAAGGGGAGCTGATTGATAAGGAGTTTGTGGAGAAGAAACCGGAGAAGCTGAAAAACTTTACCATCAATCTGCGGGCAAGCCGGGGAAGGAACAACATCGTATACCACTACAACGGACCCGTCACCTGAGTGAAGACGGAAAAGAAACGCCCTGGGATATACCGGCCGATACGGCCAGCCTGATCATAGATCTGATGCGCCGGATTGATTTTACCAGCATGAAAAAACGCAATACGCATTTTGATGATGCCCCCTCGCTGGATATGGAAATCGTTTACAAAGGCAAATCGATGAAGTTTGAGGATACTATCAATTTTTTCACCGGTGGTTCCCGATATTATTCGGTCAGTCTGGCAAGTCTCTACAAGCTGCTCTATCCGGAGCTTTTTAAAGAGAGCTACTACTGGTAGGTTCAATCAGACAAATGTTGAATTGGCCGAGACAGGAATAATACTGGTCACTCGGGAAACCCGAACGACTGAAGGGAAGTTCTATCCAAACAATGGAAAAACATGAACCCAAACTCAACGAATAAAATACTTGTACTGCTATCCAAATTAGTGCTATTCCTGATACTGTCCTATGGTTGCCATAATAGAAACGAGCATAGTGAACAAGAGCTGCATCAGGCGGTCTTTGATCTGTTTGAACAGGATACACTCGCATCTTTCTACCTCGCTGAATTTCAAAAAGGAACAGATGAGGATTGGAAAAGATATCTTGTCAAGCACGCTGTTACCAAAAACTTTGATCAGTTTGGTGTGAAAATATATTATTATCAGTTACCTCAGTTCTGTAGTGGCTGCGTAAATAATTATTCGGTATTAGGAGTTATTGGTTCCACTAATATATCAGCAGTCTTTCCTCTCATGGATGAATTGAATCTGAGAATGGCTTCTTTCAATACTAACACCCAGGTTGAATTGCCTGTAAATTTTATTCTTACTAACAGCTCCCTCCCAAGCAAAGAAAGTCAGCAGATAATTACACGTTTTATTCTGGACAGTTTACTTGGTGCTACTATGCTCCAACCCAGTGATAGTTCTTTTCTGAAGACTTTCGGGGTTAAGATAAAAGATGAATTATCGTCCAAGTTTGAAAAACTCAAACAAGTTGACACAACTGACTTGAGTATGAGGTATAAAAAGCAAATCATTAGAGATTTTACATGTTTCAACAATTTAGACACGAATATTGACTATGTTATAAACAACTTAAAATCTACAAACAAGAGTTATTTTTTTTCAAGAGGCGGAATATATGAAGTAACTTATAATGAATATGATTTGAGCAATGTCTCAATAAAGGTTTTAAATGAAAGCTGTTATGGCGAACTTCTGCTTTAGAAAACGCTCCCGGCAATTTCAACTCTGGCTCAGTGAAAAATATTGAAAATAAAAATACCAATAAAAAATAACTCTATTCATATGAGACAGATTCTGAGGCATGGTTTCCTGATACTGGTATTGCTATACGGCCATACGACCTGCTGTATGGCGCAGGATACCAGGCTCACAAAGGATGAGGTATTAAAGCTCTATCAGGAAAGCTCGCTGAAAGAGCATATTCTGCTTCTAGATTCTTTCAGGGTTAGTATTAATAAATTCGTCAAGGACCCTTTTGATAATATTTATCAGGGAGACTTTAACGACAACGGAACAGAAGATTTATTGACTGCAATCATTCCCAACTATGGCTGTGGATACCAGTTTTTCCTGATGGATTACCAGACAAATAAAAAAGCGAAGCAAGTAGTCAAGCTTAATCCCGAATGTCCCTATTATTGCTACCTTGTGCCTACCGGAAAAAGCAATGAATTTACCTACTATTATTTGAATTACGATCAGGATTCCTTATTTGTAAAGGACGTGGTCATGTACAAAGGGGAGCTTATTGATAAGGAGTTTGTGGAGAAGAAACCGGAGAAGCTGAAAAACTTTACCATCAATCTGCGGGCAAGCCGGGGTAGGCAGAACATCGTGTACCACTACAACGGCAAGCATCTGACTCGTCACCTGAGCAAAGACGGAAAGGAAACGCCCTGGGATATACCTGCCGATACGGCTAGCCTGATTACAGACCTGATGCGCCGAATTGATTTTACCAGCATGAAAAGACGCAATACGCATTTTGATGATGCCCCCTCGCTGGATATGGAAATCGCTTACAAAGGCAAATCGGTGAAGTTTGAAGATACGATCAATTTCTTCACAGGTGGTTCTCTGTATTACTCGGTCAGTCTGGCAAGCCTGTACAAGCTGCTCTATCCGGAGCTTTTTAAAGAGAGTTACTATTGGTAGGCTAAAAAACCCTCCAGGGTTTGTATTCGTCCTATACAAACCTTGGAGGTTGGACACCCGTTTTTTCTGCTTACCCGCTTTTGGCATGTAAACCGGGACGAAAAACCAGAATAAGACTGATCACCCGGAGAAACTCAAGCGAAGACGGGGCACTATCGTCCTGCCTGATCAGCCAAGGCTATTGAGTTTTTTTCCATTTAGTTTTTCAAGGAAGCCATATCAATTACAAACCGATATTTTACATCCCCTTTCAGAAGACGTTCGTAAGCATCGTTGATATCTTGCATACGGATTAATTCAATGTCGGAGGTGATATTGTGCTGTCCGCAGAAATCAAGCATTTCCTGAGTTTCACGAATGCCGCCAATCATTGAGCCTGCAAAGCTTTTGCGTATCGGAATTAAGCTAAATGCTGCAACAGGCAGCGGATGCTCAGGCGCTCCGACCAGCGTAAGTGAACCGTCTCTTTTCAACAGGCTTAAATACGCATTGATGTCGTGCTGGGCCGATACACAATCCAGAATGAAATGCAATGTACCTGCATTGTTTTTCATTTGCTCTTTATCCGTAGAAAGTATCACTTTATCTGCTCCCAGACGTTTTGCATCTTCAGCTTTTGCAATAGATGTGGTGATCACTACCACATAAGCCCCCATTGCTTTTGCCAGCTTCACACCCATATGTCCCAATCCACCAATGCCGACAATGCCAACGTTCATTCCTGCTCCGACATTCCAATGCTTCAATGGGGAATAGGTTGTAATACCTGCGCACAATAAAGGCGCTGTTGCTGCCAGATCTAAATTTTCAGGCACACGCAATACAAAATCTTCATCAACGACAACACGTTCGGAATAGCCGCCAAAAGTTTGCTGGCTCAAATACTTTTCATGTCCGTTATAGGTTTGTACATTGCCGTTTTCGCAGTATTGCTCCAATCCTTCTTTACAGCTTTCACATTGCCTGCAACTATCCACCATACAGCCAACTCCTGCCAGGTCGCCCGTTTTAAACCTGGTAACCTTATTGCCAACTTTGGTAATCCGTCCGACAATTTCGTGCCCCGGAACATTTGGATATATCGTGTTATGCCATTCGTTACGGGCTGTATGTAAATCGGAATGACAAACGCCACAATATAAAATATCAATCTCTACATCCTTTGCCGTTACTTCTCTGCGGTCGATGTTCATCTGCTTTAAGTCCGCTTCCGGCGCTTCTGTACCAAAAGCTTTTATACTTTGTCTGTTCATGATCTGCTGTTTTGCCTTAAATTGTCCTGATTTTAGTTTATTGCTTTTTTATTCCAGCTCAAAAGTAACGGTTACATTGCCGGCGCCTAATGCCGATGCCAGGTCCGTCACATCATCTATAGTTCCCAATTTTGTGTAGCTGTAAGATGTAGAAAAGGTTTTGTAGAATACGACCAGTGTTCTGGAGCCATACAACATTAAGTCGCCATTTTTTATGGTTTGAGGATTGGATGAATTTGTCGGAAGACTTGCTGCCAGGTCATAGTATTTCTCGTTGCCGTTCAGCTCGGTCATATGGATGATCAAGGGTAGCATTTCCTTAAAGGCTTTTGCCGAACTATTGTCCAAAAGTGTGGCAGTAAATATTTTTGAATTAACCTTTATGCTGATTTTACCGTTGGCCATGGTGCTATTGCTTTCTATATTGATACTGTCATCATTTTTCTTACAAGACGATGCACTGCTGATAAGCACCGACATAAAAGTAAGAAGCATTAAAACCGAATGTTTCATATCCCGCTATTACTTTAAATGTTTTTTAAAAAATGTTTCCAGCTTATCGAAAGGAATAATATCCACTTTATCATACAAATCAACGTGGTCTGCATCGGGTACAATTACCAGTTCTTTCGGCTGGGAAGCCATTTTATAAACATCTTCGGAATAATAACGGGAGTGGGCATTTTCTCCCGCAATCAGCATAACCGGACGTGGAGAAATCATTTCGATGTTTGCGTACATCGGAAAGCTGAAAAATGACATTGGTGTTGTAGCAGTCCACGCTGCGGTAGAGTTGACAGCCCTCGGATGAAAGCCGCGAGGTGTTCTGTAATAGTCAAAAAATGCCGCTAAAACAGGGTCAGGATTATCCGGTAATGTTTCAGGAAGCACACGCTCTCCTTTTACAATATTCCCGTTTTCGTCAAACGGAATTTCGTGAAAACCTATCGCATAGCTTCCGTTTTCTGCATCTTTCCAGCGTTGCCGGCTTACATAGCCGATCACTTTCTGGCGTTGCTCCATTGTATAGCTGTCTTTATAGCTACGGCTGATGCTGCGGGACATATCATACATAGAAGTCGTGGCCACAGCCTTAATCCGTGAATCGCTTGTAGCGGCAGTAAGCGCCATACCTGCCAGACCACAAACGCCCACTGCTCCGATATGATTGCGGTCTACTGATGGTAACAAGCCTATATAGTCTGCTGCTGCGCTATAATCTTCGGTAAAAATATCGGGTGAGGCGACATTACGGACTTCTCCGCCGCTTTCGCCTGTAAAGGAAGGATCAAAAGCCAATGTTACAAATCCTCTGGCAGCCAGCTCGTTTGCATAAAGACCGGAAGATTGCTCTTTTACCGCCCCGAAAGGTCCGCTTACGATTAATGCCGGAAGCTTTTTATTTCCGATATCCTTAGGCGTATATAAATCTGCGGACACCGTAATGCCGTATCGGTTTTTGAAGGTTACTTTTTTACGGGTAGCTTTTTCATTCAGCTGAAAAGTATAATGCTCCGCTGTATCCATTGCTTCTGTGGTTTTCGTTTCTTCTTTTTGCCGGCAGGCTCCTAATGTCAAAAGGAAGGATACCATAATTACTGATCGCTTTTTCATTAGTAATACTGTTTGTCTCATACAAAGTTAAGCATAAAGCCTCACAGCAAGATTGCTGTGAGGCTCAAACTTGTTTTCTGTAAGGCTCAGATCCAGTATTGTTATACGTTGAGAATAGTCCTGCTATTTCAACAGCGGCAACTGATTTAGCCTGTTTTTGATTTTTTTTATAGCGACGCGAAGCATAGATGCACAGGAAATTTAATCGTATGCTTTTATATGCAACCCATACTCCAGGTGTCCTATTGTTGCTCCGGTGTGATGGTTTTAATAATTTTTGCAGGAATACCTCCAGCGATTGCATTATCAGGAACGTCTTTTGAAACTACTGCACCTGCAGCGACTACTGCGTTTTCACCAATGGTTACGCCTTGCAGAATGGTGGCTCCCGCGCCAATCCAGGCATTTTTCTTAATGTGGATATGTCCGGCCATCAGCGCATGTCTGTTTTCGGGCGACACAGGATGTCCTTCGGACAATAAGCTGACTTTCGGCGCTATCAGCACATTATCTTCTATGGTAATTCCTCCCAGATCAAGAAACGTACAGCCGAAGTTGATGAATACGTTTTTACCGATCCTGGTATGCTTTCCGTAATTGATATACAAGGGGGTGAACAGGGCCAGGCTTTCGTCTATTTCGCTATTTGTAATCTGGCCCAGCAAGTTTCTTATCTCGGCAATATCTGCCGAATTGTTCATCTGTATGAGTAATTTTTTTGTAGCATATGAAGCTTCCAGCATTTTACAGGCTTCCGGGTCATCCGGCGAAATGGTTTCTCCGTTTTTTAGTCTTTCAAAAATATCCGTTGTTTGCATTGAATTACATTTTTTTTTACAATGAAAAGTTAAAAATAAAGCTCCGTAACAACTTTGCCGGGAAGCTCAAATCCGTTTTCTGCAAGGCTCAATTTTAAATTTCGGTCGGTGGTATTCCGTACTGCTTCTTAAATGCAGTTGAGAAATGCGAAGGGTTTTTAAAGCCTACTTCAATATATACATCCCGGACTTTTTTCTTTTCTTCCTTTAGCTTTATATAAGCCATTTCCAGGCGTTTTTTTATCAGCCATTTTTGCGGTGTGAGATTGCTTATTTTCTTGAAATCTCTTTTGAACGTAGCTAAGCTTCGTCCTGTAAACGAAGCGATTTGCTCCATTGTGAGATCTTCCATATAGTTATTGCTGAGAAACTCCCAAAGGTCAATTTTCCAGGGTTCGGCAAAATCAAAAAGTATCGGGTAAAGCAATTCGTTGCTGTTCAGCAAAGCGTAAATTCCTTCCAGCAACTTCAAATGTGTAACGCCTTCCGTCGGTTTTACGTCGCTGTTAAAATACGGTGTGAGCGATTGGAACAAGCTTTCTATGGCGGGAGTCGGTTCTAACCTGAAAACAGTGTTGTCCGAAACTTTTACATCTTTCGGAATTTCAGATTTGCTCATCTTGCTGTAAAACTCACGCAATACGCTCCGTTTGAATGTCAGCGAAATACCTTTATATAAATATTCACCTTTGCTGTTTTTGTACATTTTTAAACGGTGGTCTCTCCGGATAAAAGCGCAATCGCCTGCCTGTAACGTTATCTTTTTGTTCCGGTCTTCAATAACCTGCTCGCCCGAATACAAATACACCAAAACGTGTTCCGGTGTAGCGTGAATACACTTTTCACTATAGTCCGAAAAGCACGAAAGGAATATGCCCGAATAGCTTATGGTTTTTAATGTATCGTCTTGCTGTACATCCATAATTCCCGTTGTTGCGTTATGTTTTAACGAACAAAAATAAAATTTATATTTCTGTATTACTTTGTTACCAGGCTCATTTTATCTTTCCGTAAAGCTCATCAGCTTTCCCCCGATTTGCTGTAATCAGCATCCACAAAAAGCTCTTTCAAATAAATCGCAGGTCTGTTTTGTGCAATATATGACAATAGTAAACCAGAATTCCTGCTATGCTCCCCTGTTCACAGCATTATCCCGTCCAGCTTTGACCGCAGGTGTTCCGAAAACTGCTGCAAAGATTTTACTTCTTCATCACTGTCTCTGAACACACAGAATATTTCTCCGGCTCCTCTGATTTCAACGTGGTGCCGCGGATATTTTTTGCCTTTTACCGGCTGAATAAAAATGAATATTTCCTGAGGTTCGGAAAAATGCAGGATTATCCACACATCCTCTTCCGGATGATTTTCCGCATAGGCTATCTTGTCCGGACGTACCCAGTAATCCTTGCCTCTCATGCGTTCCGTTCCGGTCACTTCTACTTTCAGGATAGCAGCTTCAGGGTTTAATGCATGCATAATATCAATATCCGGCTTACCCTTTTCATCAGGATGCTCTTTGATCAGGGCTTCTGTATCAGCGCCAAAGCCGGCAATTTTCACACGTACATTTCCGTCAAGGCCTTTAATCAGGCCGGCAACTTTTTCAATTCGTACTTTTTCCTTTTTCCAGACATTCTGATAAGCCTGCTTCCAGAAAAAGCGTTCCTGTTCTCGCAATTGCTCACAGCTTATTGCATCGCCCACTTTCAGATTCATTGCCTGAAAAGTTCTTTTTCGCACTCCGGCACAAAATGCACCGTCTATGTAAATGTTTAATCTGTCCGGATCTGTTTGCTGTACGGTGATCCCTGTAATTATAGCCATATGAAAGATTTAAAAAAATGGTTTAATTATTTAAATGTAGCCTCTATCAGAGTGATTTCTGCTTCTGTAAGCTCAAACAGCTTGTAAATATCCCGGTCACTTACCGGATCTTCCCGGGAATCAAGCAGTGATTTCTGCCGGAAATATTGTCGGGGAAAAGGAATTCTGTTGGTAACAACATTATCAAAATGCATGGTTCTGATCGCTCTCGCATAAATAAAATTATACACATACCAGTTGATCAGCTTGCTGTTTAGCAAAGCGCACGCGAAACTCCCGGAAACATCTTCGTTGAAGACAAACTGATTAATGGTATCCAGGATTATAAAGTTTTCTTTGCCAGTTGGCGGGTTAGCGGCAATAATTTTGATATGTCCGACGGGATTGGCAAGATGGGCGACAATATTCTGAACGATAACAGCATTGTTCTGAATGCTGCCATTTGGCTCTACTCCGGAAATATCATTTAAATAGCCCCGCTGAGATTGTCTGATATGCTGTCTTTCTATATCTATTCCGCCCAGCACTCTGTATTTGCCCCGGGGAAGCAGGCTGCTCTGAATGCCCACTCCCCTTTTGTTGGTACAGATATCTCCGAAAAACAGCTTACCGGACCTGATTTTTTCTGCCAGCTGAATTTCTGTTTCGGTTATGCCATTCAGAATAAAGCCAAAATCATCCACCAGCGTTTTGGGAGCTTCGGTCAGCTTCACAAAGCAATGACCACTGACAGTCAGGGAATCGTAACAAGGCAACTCCCTGTTCTTTTCAATCTGAGCTATACAGGCTTCCAGCTTGACTTCCTGCCAGGGTTTGTGACAGTCTGCAATCAGGCTGAGCTCGTCTCTGAACAGCTCCCTGATAGCAGAGTAGTTTGAGGCATAGGTAAATGCCTTGGGGATAATATACGACAGTATTCCCTTATCCTTCAAAAGCGCTCTGCCTTTGTACAGAAACAGAATAGCAGTTTCTGCCGAGTTAAAAAGATTCTTTTTTACGTATTGCTTCTCACTGTCCGAAAGCTTTACGCCATATGGCGGATTACCGATTACCACATCAAAGCCGGCAAATTCGCCTTCTGCGTTCAACACTTCCGGAAACTCAAACCGCCATTCAAAAGCATTCTCAAAAATCTTGCTGTCCATGTGGTCACTCGAAAGATTTCCTGTCTTTTTTACGTCTGGCTCATGCTGCGAATATTCCCTTCTGATGCAATCTGATTTTATATCAGCGCTCAGCTGCTCTATTTGCTTTTTCTGTTCCTTATTCCCTGTGCTTTTACAGGCATTAATGGCATATATATAGCGTTCGGCTGACCATTTGCTTTGCTTAAGCACCTGCTTCAGGTCAGCATCAGGAGCAAACCGGCTGATAAGAGAATTTCCGCATTTTATATTGCTGTCAATATCAGGAAGCGTTTCAAGCTCTATGGCATTTTCGTAATACGCGTTTTTCAGAAGCTCAATCCCCAAACGCAGACGGCAAATTCTTACTGAATTGGCATTGATATCAACGCCAAAAAGACAATTTTCAATAATGGCTTGCTTTTCGTGAAAAAGTGCCTCCTGTATCCGCCGGCTTTCCTTATCTTCCGGGTTGTACTCAAAGAGCCGGCCTTCGCTGTCTGTAACAACCAGTTCATCATTTACTACTTCCACCTTATATCCCTTCAGGCAATTGCCTGAACGATCCTGCAGAATTTTCAAATCGTGCTTAACGGCAATCAGTTCATTGAGCGCCGAAACCAGAAAGTGTCCGGAACCTACCGCCGGGTCACAGATTGTAAGGCTGTTTACAATATCACTGGCTTCTTTCCGGTCTTCGATTTTGTTGCGCAGCTCTTCAAAGCACGTGCAGTCCCATTTTTTGATTTCATTGAATTTCTGCACAACAGCCTTACGGATAGCTTCACGGCACATATACATGGTAATAAAACCCGGAGTAAAAAACGAGCCGTCTTTATAACCGTTTATTTTCTCGAAAACCAGACCAAGCACAGAGGCATTGATAAAGGTCTTGCCATCTTCCTCTGCCGCTAAACCAGCGCTGCCGAAATGGTACGCATTTAGAAATTCAAGCAGGTACTCGAGCGTTGAAATGTTTCCTGTCCGCTTTTTACCCTGCCGGTCTTTCAGCACGGTCTGCGGAAAAACGGGAATGGCTTTAGTATTTTTCAGGCTGCCAATAAACAAAGTTGCCTGCTCAATATCCGCAGGCTTAAAAAGTGATAAGTTGAGATGGGGCACTTTTTCAAATGCTTTTTTCACCTCATCGCTCCGATCATCATGCCTGCATGCCAGAACCTGAAAAAACAGCTTATCCAGATCATTATAGCTTTTGATTTTATCGGAGTTGAGAAACGAATACGATTCGTCACCCTTATGCCAGCTGATGAGCTGGGTTTCCAGCAGTTTCAAAAACAGCATACGGTTTATCCAGGTAATGCAAAGCTCAAGGGCTGCATAGAAAAGCGGCTCTTCTGTCATACAGCCATACGAATCCGGCTTTTCAGGACCGCCAGACTTATGCAGGCTGTCCAGCTGAGCAATGACCTCTTCGAGAATGGTTCCCGAACGCCTTTCACCCGGCTTGTTCCGTTCGATCAGCTTTTTGCTTTTGTCCCTTGTTTCGGCCAGCCCGATGATGTGCAGCAGCTCTCCGTAAAAACGTTTGTCAAGACTGTTGCTGTCGCTCAGTGCTTTCCCGGGTTTCAGTTCATTTAAAATCATCAGACACTCTATTTTTCTGACGGGTATGATTGTTCTTTCTGATATATACCGACAGCGGTAAAATCAGGCCGTTTTCAACTCACTAAATTACAAAAAAGCGAACAAAAACGGCTTAACGCCCCGGGAGAACGAACCTGGACCTTCTCTCTCCTATCCTGAAATCCCGGGTATACACTATAGCTTTCATCTGCTGCTGCCTGCTTATACACCGGAAAAAATTCAGAGAGGAAGAGAATTTTAATCAACCAACTCTTCCCGCATTCAGGATTAGCATTTCCCTTTTTTAATATCTTTCATGACGCTTTCAAGCATTTTCTTTATCTGCTTAAACTTTTTGATTTTACTGTCAATCTCAGATACTTTCTTTTCAAAAAAGGAAAGAATTTCTTCTTCAGTAGAAGTACCGCTGAACCAAGTGTTCATCAATTCCCTGATTTCCGAAAGAGCGAAACCCACTTCCTTGGCTTCCTTTATTATTTCAATTCGTTCAACCACACTCTCATCATAGTTTTTGTAGTTGTTGGTTTTGACATTTTCATCCACTATACCTTGTATCAGACCAAGGTTTTCGTAATACCTTATGGTATGTATGGATACGCCTGTTCGTTTTGATAATTCATTAATAAGCATTGCTTTTATACAATTCTAAAAAAAGATAAAGTATAGAGCATAGTCTATACTTGTCAGTTACAAACATATGCTATATTTTTACTCTTTCAAAGTATTGGACAAAAGAAAAATGAAAGTAATAATAACAGGAACCACCGGTATGATTGGCGAAGGCGTTTTGATAGAATGCATAGCCAACCCTCAAATAAAAGAAGTATTAAGCGTGAGCAGAAAGCCAACAGGGAAAAAGCACCCGAAGCTGAAAGAGCACGTTGTCGCAGATTTTCTGTCACTTAAAGAAGACAATGAAGTATTGAAAGGATATGATGCCTGCTTCTATTGTGCAGGAATAAGCGCCGTAGGAAAAACAGAAGAAGAATACAGGAAAGTAACTTATGATACAACCTTGCATTTTGCAAAGGTCCTGAACCCTAACCCGGGAATGTCATTCATTTATGTGAGCGGAGGCGGAACGGACAGCACCGAAAAAGGCAGAATGATGTGGGCAAGAGTAAAGGGAAAAACAGAAAATGACCTGGCAAAGCTCCCATTTAAACAAGCATTCGGTTTTCGGATAGGTTTTGTAAAACCCGCTGCCGGACAACAATATGTCTTAAGCTATTACAAATACATTTCGTGGCTGCTTCCACTCATAAAAAACCTGTTTCCCTTTATGTACAATACCATGAAGCAGGTCACACAAGCGATGATTTATGTAGCCCGGCACGGGTATGAAAGTAATGTGATTTATGTAAAGGACATTCATAAAATAAGCAAACAATAAGTAAAATGGGAAATAAAACAGTACTGATTACAGGAAGCACGGACGGTATCGGAAAAGTCACTGCAAACGCATTGGCAAAGCGAGGCCATACCGTCATCATACACGGACGCAACAAAGCCAAAGCAGAAAAGGTGTGCGAGGAAATAAAGTCCGAAACAGGCAATGACAAAGTCGATTATGTGATTGCTGATTTGCTTTTGCTGTCAGATGTAAAACGAATGGCAGAGGAGTTCAAGAAAAAGTACAATAGCCTGGACGTTCTTATAAACAACGCAGGCGCTTTTTTCAATAAGCAAAGAGAAACTACAAAAGAGGGATTCGAAAAAACAATTACCCTTAACTTATTTGCTCCGTCCCTATTGACACAGCAATTGCTGGATGTATTGAAAAAAAGCCCTTCTGCAAGAATTATTAATCTTTCTTCGGCCATGCACAAACGTGGCGGGAAGCCTGATTTCAACGATTTTCAGTTAGAGAAAAGTTACCAGCCCGCCAGAGCATACGGGCTTTCGAAATTATACCTCATTTGGGTAACCAGACACCTGGCAAAGCAACTGAAAGAAAAGGGAATGACAAATATTACGGTCAATGCCTCACATCCGGGAGCCGTTGCCACCAATTTCGGGCAAGACGCAGACAAAGGGTTTCTAATCAATCTTATTTTCAGGATGGCATTGCTGTTTATGGACAAACCTGAACAAGGAGCAAGAACAAGCATCTATTTAGCGACTTCCGCCGAAGTTGAAAACGTTACAGGTAAATTCTTTAACAACAGGGAAAAAGAAGAACAAGCCGACGACAAATATTATTCGGCAGAAAACGAAAAAATTGTCTGGGATTACTGTATGAATATTGTCCGGCCCTATTTATAAAAGTCCTTAAGCATCACCTTGTATAATGAATACTATTTTAGCAAAAAAAATTCTGTTTGTAAACACTTGGGTTAGTTGCCTGACAATACTTTCATATCAGTGCCCGATTGCGTATACATTCTAACCTGCAATCAAAACGGGCTGTAACCATTGGCGTGCTGATAACTCAGACAGGCTTAGTAGCGGCCATTATCGGAGCAGTAAAAGTACCAGCGATTTCATTGACGGACTTAGCATTGCAGGTGATTTATACTTGTTTTCGGCTTTTATTTAAGTGTTTCTTTCAGCCACCCACCTGTTGCAACCAGCACTGAAGTAACAATTAAAACAGGCGAAGGGATTATTTTTTACCTGTTTACATAATGAATTCTGTTTAATTTGCAACAATGTTGCACAATATGCAGTTATTTATGTACCTTGTAGCATAACAAGAAGAGACCTCATAAAACAGGGCCTGATGGCATCTGTGACCTTAGCGGTTTCTCATCCTTTACTTTCAGCAATATCAACTATATCTATGCCTGAAAACAACCAATTTGACGTACTTATCATCGGTGGCAGCTATGCCGGACTTTCTGCCGCCATGGCGCTGGGTCGTTCATTACGAAACGTTCTGATCATTGACAGTGGTCTGCCCTGCAACCGACAGACTCCCCATTCGCACAATTTTATCACGCAAGACGGTGAAAAACCGGGAGCGATAGCCGAAAAAGCCCGAGAGCAGGTATTGAAATACGACACCGTCCGGTTCCTGAATGACCTTGCCGTAGCCGGAAATAAAACCGAAAACGGCTTTAGGATCAGCACACAGTCCGGCCGCAGTTTTGAGGCGCAGAAACTGATCGTTGCTACCGGAATAAAAGACACCATGCCCGAAATCAACGGATTTGCAGACTGCTGGGGTATATCGGTGGTACACTGCCCCTACTGCCACGGCTACGAATTACGAAACAGAAAAACCGCCATCATGGCCAATGGCGAAAGAGCCTTTCTTATCACCTCACTCGTCAGAAACCTTACCAGCGATCTCACAGTTCTTACCTCCGGCATAGCCGATTTTAAGGAAGATCAACTCGCAAAACTAAGCCGGCACCGTATAAAAATCATCGAAACACCGGTTGCGGAAATTCTCCACAACAAGGGCTACGTAAAAAACATACGCTTCCAGGATGGCAGCACCATGGATGTTGAAGGTATATACGCTACCGTTCCGTTTACACAGCATTCGGATATTCCTCCTTCACTGGGCTGTACACTGACGGAGCAAGGCTATATTCAGATTGACAACTTTCAAAAGACCAGTGTAGAAGGCATTTTTGCCTGCGGGGACAATTCCTCGATGATGCGCTCGGTCGCCAATGCCGTATATACCGGCAACATTGCAGGAGTAATGGCCAATAAGGAATTAACGGACGAGCGGTTCTGATCTGCTTCATTGTATAAACTCGAAAAGGTAAACACCATGGCTGAATTTTGGGAGTCACACTTTAAGGAAAAGAAAGAAATGTGGGGACTGGAACCTGCGCTTTCTGCCATCATCACGAAAGATTTTTTTGTGGAGAAAGGCATACAAAACATGCTCATTCCCGGTATCGGCTATGGACGAAACGCCCGGATTTTCGCAGAAGCAGGAATGTCGGTAACAGGAATTGAAGTATCTGAAACAGCGATTGCATTAGCCACAAAGCATTATGGCACCGATATGACAATCCATCATGGATCGGTAACCGATATGCCCTTTGACAATATGCTGTATGACGGAATTTTCTGTCATGCCCTGATTCATCTGCTGGACAACGGAGAGCGGGAAAAACTGATCCGGGACTGCTATAATCAGCTCACGAAAAACGGATATATGTTTTTTTCAGGCATCTCCAAAAAAGCGCACACCTATGGCCAGGGCAGAGAGCTTGGCAAAGACCGGTTTGAACTGTTTGGCGGAGTATCCATGTACTTTTATGACAGAGCGTCGATCCACTCCGAGTTTGAACAGGCTGGCTTATTCGAGATTGAAGAAATTACTGATACCTATCCTTTTTTTCTGATAAAGTGCCGGAAGACAACTTAAACTGAAATTCTCTGATATTGCAAGAAACGACATATATATAGCAGGGAAATGGTGACATCATTTCCCTGCAACCAAGTCTGGCCGTTAACGGCTTATCTCAAAATATACGTTCCTGGTGGTATGATTCCCCGAAGCATCATATACCTGAACGGTAAAAGTATATTTTCCCGGAACGGGCGCCAACGGAAAATCATAAAGCAGTCTATAGTCCGCAGTCTGGCCGCTCTCGCCAAAATAATACTGCTCCACGGTATACTCTGTCCCTCCTGGATCACTATAGCTTATTTCTATCCGTCCGCCTTGCAAATCGCTGTTATCTGTTATACCAAGCGCAATTTCGACACTTGAACCGGTCAGAATACTGTGTGTAGTCGATGGTTTTCGGATCTCCACCTCCGGCGGCGACGTATCGGACTGATTGCGGACCTGCAGGCTATATACTGCCATGTCCGCTTCATTTCCTTGCTGATCCAGCGCCTGCAACATAAAGTGATAATCTCCGGCCTGAATATCATCCGGCACGACCAATTCTCTGACAAGGGTATAGTCTGTTCCCTCCAGTTGCTCAATCTCAATCAGCTGCCAGCGTTTTGCTCCGGCCACAGTACGATGACTGTGACAATCAAAATTGCTATGGATATCGATCTTGTACTGGGCAAGCCCGGCGCGGGCTTTGAAATTGATTTCCATACGCAGCACCTGCGAAGTATGCAAGGGAATGACATGAGACTCTTCTGCTCCGCATACCATACCCGCACCTGCCTCCGGAGACAGCCTCAGCATCACAATCTGAGGCTTCTCGGGAAGTCCTGCATCCGGAAGCGGTTCCTTTTCCCGGCATCCGGAAAAAAACAGCAGGAAGACTGCCTGAAAAAAAACACGTTTTAACATCATCATGTATACTGACTTTGACATACAGCCTTATTGTGCGCTAAACCTTCCGGCCACAGTCCCTTTGTCTGTACGTATTATGTACACATAGGCTCCCCGGGCAAAAGCGCTGAGGTCAATCGTAAGTTCGCTGTTACCCGCAGAGCGCATACCGGCACTGATCTGCCCGACAGGACGCCCTTGCACATCTGTAATATCGACGGTCACTACAGCAGACTCTCTCAAATACAATGGAAGCACAATATAGCCCGAAGCCGGATTCGGATAAGGCGCGCTAAGACTCAGAGATCCGGACGATACAGTTGCCTTATCAAGGCCGGTAATACCGGTAAACTCGACAACCGGGTACAATGCAAAATGCACCATATCCATGTGTGCCGGGGTAAAGTTCTGGGTGGCATAATCTCTCCATGCTACCGACGAATGACTGTGGAACTGAAGCACATTTCGTCCTTTGTCCGAAATCGCATTGGATGTTCTGGAGCCGTCCGGGCTGCACAGCAGACCGATGGTATCCCCGTCATAGCCTCCGTGTGCGTAATCAAACAGATCCAGCGCTACAAAAAACGAATCGCTTACACTTACAGGAGAATCAAACCAGGTAGCCATAGCCTTGCCACTCAGATCCAGATCCCGGTAGGCTACCTCTTTTGCTGCCAGTTTGCCGGCAGGAAAACGGCTGGTACCCACTTCAAAAATATTGAAAGATACCTTGTTGCCCGGATTGGCATACACGCCGGTCAGATGACTGATTACGCCAAGGACACGCGCTGAGCCGGCAATAGTATACTTTTCGGCAAACTGCTGCCGGTAGTTGCTGTTATGCCCCAGATAATATCCCCAGCTGCCGGGACTGGTATAGGTATAAGCCACCAGCGATACATCTGCTGAGTGGTTACGCAATGTATCCTGTGCGTACACGCGGGAAATACATACGAAAGATATGACTAAAATCAATAAACGTATCATCATAGTATATAAGCTGTTTGGTTTGGATAAAAGACTTTAAATCCGGACAAGTCCGGATTTAAAGTCATAGATCTGACTATCGGTTAATCACCAGTTTGCGTACGCCCTCATTGCCCTTGTTCCGGACAATGCATACATACATGCCGTTGGGTATCGTTGACGGAATCTGCCAGTGAAACGTATTAACCCCGGTATGGGCCGATATTTTAAAAGAAGCCACTTGCTCTCCGCTCAACCGGACAATATCAATGACAGCTTCTACACCAGCAGCAGCCATAAACTCGATATACACACTCTCTCCTGCCGGATTGGGATAGGCACTGACCTGAAAACTCAGGGAATAAGCAAAAGGTACTGTTTCATAATTCCAGGTTTCGCCACCGTCTTCCGTAGTCAGCAAATATCCGTAGCGTCCTATGATATATCCCTGTCTGTCACTCAGAAACTGTACTTCGTACAGATCAATAGATCCGTCATTGATATCGGGGTACAAAAAGGTAACAGGACTGGTTTGCGGCACCCAGGAAACACCCCCGTCAGTCGTATGCAATATAGTGGCGCTGTCTCCTACTGCCCAGCCTTCTTCCGCATTGATGAAAAAGACCGAGTTAAGATTTCTGCCTGTACCACTGGCCTGAGCACTCCAGGACATGCCATTGCTGGTATGCAGGATGACACCATTGGTTCCGCTTGCCCAGCCCTGAACAGACGAAACAAAGTATAATCCTTTCAGCGCTTCCGCAATTCCCGTATACTGGTAAACCCAGGTAGCGCCCCCATCGGTCGTATGCAGGATATGATCCAGTGTGTCTCCCACAGCCCACCCCTGAGTGGTATTCACAAAATGTACCGCATGAATATGCTTACCCGTACCCGTATGCTGAACCACCCAGTCTGCTCCGCCATTGACAGTCCGTAGCATCGTTCCGTTTCTTCCGACAATCCATACATGACCGGCATCCGCCACCGCGATATCCAGCAGACGCTGATCTGTATTACTTTGTTGCTCAACCCAGGTCGCTCCGCCATTTTCCGTATACAGTATAGTACCATCATCTCCTGCCGTCCATCCAGTGGTTTTATCTGCAAACCGGATACTGCGCAAGGCCACCTGAGTACCTTTTACCTGACTTTGCCAGTCGGTGCCGTTGTCTGTACGGGCAATCACTCCGATACCCGCTGCAAATCCGTACTGAGCATTCAGCATCTTTACATCCAGTATGGTATTCCAGCCGGGTTCCTGATAGCTCTTTGTCCAGGTCACACCGCCATCACTGGTAAAGTGAATTCCCCCGTAGTTGTCAGAAACATATCCCTGCATGGCATCCGGAAAATCAATACTCGTCAGATAGGTCCAGCGGTCCGGCCTTGGCTGCCCCGCAGTCTGCTGCCAGGTCTCTCCGCCATCGGTCGTCACAAACAGCGTATCATCCCGCTGTGCATAACCCGTAAGCGCATCCGGAAAATCAATATCTGCAAACTCTCTGAAATTGAGTGAAGGGTCGGGCGTGGTTTTCAGCGTCCAGGTTGCTCCGCCATCGGTGGTTTTGAATAGTTCATTGTTATGCCCTGCTGCGAAACCGGTATGGGCATCCAAAAAATACAGTGTACTAAATCCGCCCTCTGAGAATGATTCGTGCGCCTGCTCTGTCCAGCTGTCCCCGCCGTCGTCTGTCCGGACGATCACCGGAAAACCATCAGCAAGGCCGGCAAGCCAGCCTGTACGCTCATCGGCAAAAAAAACCGCGGAAAACTGAGGCGAAGTCAGCCCTGTCGACAAAGGCTGCCAGTTGGCTCCGCCATCGGTAGTCTTTAGCACGGTACCCTGCAGACTGACAATCCAGCCTGTACGCTCATTGATAAAAGAGCTGGCGAGAAAACGCTCCCGGACTCCGTTATTCTTTATTTCCCAGTACTGCCCGCCATCGGTGGTTTTCAGCCATTCTCCGTTGTCGCCAAACACATATACTGTATGGGCATCCAATACTTCACTGGTCCAGAATGTGGTAGATCCGGGAAGGGGATTCTGCCAGGTCCACTCCGGCTGTCCATACACCAGCGATGTCATAATCAGCAAAGTCCACATGATTATGAATGTCTTCCGATCAGGTAATCGTCTTTTCATATTATCTATACTATTTAATTGAAACATTGTTGCAATATACAACCGGTTTTATATATTGCAACAATGTTTCATAAGCAAAAATGAAAAAAATTGACAACCCTTCAAAAAGTACCCGATCTATCAAGACTGAAATGCCTGCACTGCAATCATTCACTACGCAGAGCAACATTCACTCATCGTACTATTCAATGCGGTCACTGCGGCGCCTCCTATCCTCTGATTGGCCGGCTTCCTGCATTGTTCAGACAGCCGGAAGAAGCGCTGACCGCTACCTATATTTCCTATATCCGGTTCGAGACCGAACAACAACGTATTATTTCGGATCTGGACTGGCAGATGAAAACCAACCGGCAACGCTCTCAGCTAACCGGACGACTGAAAGAAGCTATCGCACAGAATCTTTCCGTCATTGATACAGTACGCCTGGCGCTGGAACCTCTTATCTCAGTCAGATCAGTAGCTTCTGTCAGCAGCCAGAATGTACTGGCCTATTCGACCAGCCTGAACTACCTGCGCAGAGACTGGTGCCGCCTGCCCGAATGCGAACATGAAATCCGCATCATCAGAGATACACTTGCCACTGTGCTCAATGACTCGCTGGAAGACAGAGATCTGGCTGTATACATGGGTGCAGGCATGGGAAGAATAGCATGGGAATTTTCACATATATTCGGGCAATCGGTCGCCATCGACAATTCCATCGCCATGGGCTTCAATTTTTACCGGCTACAACAAGAGTCACTTTCTTTTTATGAGGTCAATACCAAAAGAGCTTTTTGCACGGAAGACATGGTCAGAATGCTGGAAGCACGCATACCACCTTCCGGTCCGGGTGCTCCTGAAATATTGTATATCGCAGGCAATGCACTTGATACTCCCCTTCCCGACGCTTCTGTATCTTCTGTAGTATCGGTGTACTTTACAGATGTCTTTCCACTTCGTCTGTATCTGAAAGAAATCAGAAGGATTCTGAAGCCCGGTGGGCTGTTTGTCCATTTCGGACCACTTGAATACCATTTTGAAGAAACAGCAGATATGCTGTCTGCTGAGGAAATACGAGCCATATTTGAATCAGCAGGTTTCGATATTCTGAAAGATGAAGAGGTGCATACGACCAATCTGGAATCGGCCGTATCGATGCTGTCTGTGCAATACCGGAACTGGTTTTTCGCAGCCCGTCGCCGAACCACCTCTGCTGCCGGTCGCCGGCTCATGCTCCATCCGGAACTATCATATATCAAAGAAGCACCGGTATATCCACCGGAATCAGAGGAAAAGTTGTATATCACCGATCCCTCCGGACACCAACATCGGATTACTCCTCCCGTGCTGGCTCTGCTGCAACTGATTGACGGAACAACATCCGCAGAAGAGCTTATCCGGAAGTTTCGTCAGGAATACCACACAGATGCTGTGCAGGAAAGCAGGATACACAGTATACTGGATACTTTTGCTGATGCCGGAATTATTACTACTGCTGCTCAGCCCCTCTGAGGCGGGCATTTTCTTTTACGCTCCGCCCGATTATATAAGCTATATAGGATTCTTCACGGTTGAGTATACCCAACCGGTTATTCATCATATGAATATAGCTTTCCAGAACAGCATTGATCGTTTCCTCTGCGCCAGACCGTTCGCCGGTGACATGCAGTCTGCCCGCAACATACAGTTCACGAAGCTGCGTATATATATTTTTCATTCCGTCAATCCACCGGTTCATCCAGGCTTCTTCAAATGCTTGTCCGGAGCACAAAGCATCCCAAAGCTCCCCGACATACGTGACATAGAAATTTCTGTGCTGTTCAAACCGGGCCGCATACAGGACCAGCACATTCTCCCGGTGCTGATACCTGCTGTCAGGCTCCGCAGTCACAAGCCAGGCCTGAGCATTGGGCAGCCAGGCTCTGCAAATGGTATCGCTCAGCGCTACAACTTTTTCCGGGGTACAACCACAGGCATACATCAGCGCAAGCTGAAGCTGTATGGCTATTCCGGTCAGTCGCTGATAATCGTATGGATAAGCGCAAAGAATATCCAGCGCAATACGGGACGACAATTCAAACTGCTGCTCTGCCACTTTCATGCCGGCAAGTCCACCGTAGCGTTCAATCTCCGGTTCGTAAGGCATAAACTGAACGGAATTGTTCGGCGCCCACTGCGAGGCATCTTTGTACTGATCCAGTCGGAAGTTGCGGCCTCTCACAGAGGGTTTGTTATGGTAATAGGCTTCAAAAAAAGCCTCCAGCTCCGGCTTCAGCACCGTTTCTATAAGAGTCTCGTCACCCCTCAATCTCAGTCGGATATGGGTGCCTTTTTCCCAGTAACGTATAAAAAAAAACTGTGCGACAAGTTCCCGGTCCATGACTCTACGGATAAACGGGTCTACCGCATCCCGCAAAAAGCCATGCAGATCCTCCGCATAGTACAGACAGGCTGAAAGCCATATGAGATGATCATTCCTCATACCATTGAAAAACAAATTCGGTAACATATTGATCTTTACCATCCGGACTCAGCAGCTGCCGGCTGGCCGGAAGCATTTCGGAGAGTACAAGAAAACGCGGCACTTTGCGCAGCATCTTCTCAAACAGGCCGATCAGCAAGGGGTTTTTAAAAGAAATATATTGCGGCTTGTAATCGTCTTTACCGATGTTTCTCTTTTCTTCCACGGACAGTGCCGCGTACTCCGCACTGGTCGTTACTGACACAAATACTTCTTCCGGTATTGCATGCAGTTGCCTCCATTCCTCCAGTCTTGCCAGATAATCCCAATCCGGTTCCTGACTATTCCGGTACGGCAGGGCTTTCTGTGCGATCTTCCACGATTTCCGTTGCAGAATCAATGTATCTTCGTACACAATTCTGGGTACCACCAGTACATCAGTCAGCTCCCGGTTTTCATACAAATGCAGATTGATGGCTCTAATCAGCGGAGTAGTATAGATATAGGCAGCCGGCGAAAAACGTTCGAGCAGCTGAAAAAACGGAGACCGGGTATTGATATTCTGAAGCCCCAGATCGAATATACGGACCACCTGTCCCGAAGAGGCATGAATGAGTTTCAGAGTTTGTTGTTCCTGATCGGCAATAACCAGAATATCTCCAGCCTGCAATTGCTTTTCTCCCGACAGGTTGCCATGTCCTTCGGGAACCGCTATTTCATACTCAAGCAAGGGCGGATGCAGATTGGCATTAAAATACGACGCGTCGGTATTTTCGGCCATCAGGCTGCCTGCTCCGATCCGGCTGTTCCATATGCGCAGCTGTTCGGTAATTTCTGCGGGAAACAGATGCAGAAACCTGCCCGTAAGCTTGCCGTAACCGGGAAAAGTTGCATTGACTACCGCCTTTACAACCGGACTACCTTCGTCCGTTTTGTCTTCATACAATTGTAAAAAAGCGCCCAGTGACGTTGCTTCCCTGTCACTGTATTTATCCGGAAAAAGCCTGTCTGCCTCCATCAGATCTGCTTGGCGGATATGCACTTCATGCAAAGGATCCGGGTTTCTTCGTATTACATACTCTGCAATAGATCTGCTCCAGACCTCATTCATCCGGTCCCGCTGCTCAGCAGCTTCATTTAAGCCCTCTATCGATCCTATATGCTTGTTTCTTACCGGTATTTCTACATCTTTATAGTACGATTCATAAAAGGTGAGCAGAGGAATAGTATCTTCTTTTCCGTACTTCTGTAGAAAATAGCGATACATTCTTTCCTTGCCACGACGCTGCACCTCAAAGCGTTTGAGGGTATGCAGCAACTTTTCCAATTGACCTATCAGCGGTCTCACCCTGGGTCCGGCTATCTGAAACGGCTGCTTCCAGGTTGTGTCTTCATAAAAAAGATGCTCCGGAGTATACTGAAAGTCCAGCGAGGTAATCTTTCTGAACGCAGCATCTTCTGTATCAGTCGCATCCTTTGTCACTACATCCTCTTTCAGCCTGTCCAGCATCTGTGTACAATAGCTGCGAAAAGCCTGATACGTTTCTGTCTGAATCCCTTTTCGTTGCTCCGGCGAAGCCTCTGCATACTCCTCTGCTGCTTTTCTCATCTGCCCAAGCAGGTCCGTTAGCTCACGTACTACAGGCTGATCTATACCTGAATCCCGGAAAAACCGGGACAATCTGATATCCCAATCAGGGTCAGTACCTGATACGGGGATATTCCATTCCAGAAATCCGTATCCGAGCAACTGTAAAAGATAGTCGCCAGCCTCTTTCAACGATGCATCCAGATGTTCCTGCACCAGTATACCGGACAGTTGCCGCACAGAAACCGGCTTATCCGCAGTATGAATCAGTTCAGTAATCAGCTCCCTGAGCGGATGCAGCGGTATGCGCTGAAACGATTCGGTATTGTGATGATTGGTCAGAAAACAGTAATTCGCTCCGTCTTTGCGGACAGAGGGATTGAGCCGTACAGGCAAGTGTATGGAGACTTCCGGCATGCGGATCAGCAGCTCTTTGAGATAGGCATAGAGGTAATTATTGAGCCGGATATGACTGGCTATACCTCCTGACTCTCCTTCTGCCGGAAGCAGTGTACAGGCACTATCTTCCGACAGCGTGGCTGCAGCCAGGCTGGTAAACGTACTGAAGGGAGATGTCTTGGCATACATTCTTGTCACATATTTGAGAAGACCGGTTTCCGCCTGCTGTGTTTTCTTGTTGCGCTCCCCTCTGCCGGAAAGCAGATAAGTGTCTATGTTACTCAGCAATGAATTGCTGGACAACAAGAGCCCTTTTCTCAGTTTTTCATTTTCCGCCAGCCTGTAAAGATGCTGCCGGCTTTGCTCATAGTCGTTCTGCAACATCTGTTCACCCCGATGCCTCAGTATTTCTACCATTCTGAATAGCTCCCGATACCCGGCCAGCAGGTGCTCGATGTCTGCCGCGAAACGACTTTGCGGAATAACCCGGATCTCCGGCATACGATGGTTGTATATCGCTCTTCGCAAGCTGATCAGGTCTTGCTTTGCATCGCTGTCCGATACTTCCGGAATAGCCTTGTACAGCAACTCACCCAGATTATTGCTGATCATCCGTAGTTGTTTTTGAGCAGCAATATAACGGGTCAGCAATTCACCGGCATCCCGCAGTTCCATGCTACACAGGTCCTGTACAGGTCCGCCTGCCACACGAATCAGCGTGTAAGGAAAAATTTTCATAATCCGATCATATTAAAGAGTTTTTGAGCAGCTTTCTGAGTTTATTAAAAATCCTGTCCAGAATACTCAGTTGCTCGGTAATAATTTCGACACTGCCCTTCATTTCCGGCTTAAAATCAAGCTGCCGGTTGTAGCTGGTATATAATCCGCCGGTCAGCGCTACAGTGATCTTATATTTGTTTTCTCTGGCAACAGGTGCTATGGATACAACGCTGCCCATCAGCTGCCCATACTGCTCGTGGGGATAATCATAGACCTGAATCCTTGCTTTTTGTCCCTGGCGTATCTTTCCCAGACCGTCTGATGACAAATAGACGACACCACTCAGCTCCCGCCCCGATGGCACAATCGCAAACAGCTCTTCACCAGCAGCTACATACTGGTTATCAGACCAGTTGCTGAGAAAGGACACCTCACCGCTTACCGGCGCTATAAGAAGATAGTTTTGCTCCCACTGGTTGATCAGGTTCCGGATATTGTTAATAATGTGCTGGGCTGTGAGAATATAACCGCGTTTCTGCTCACTGTATTCATACTCCATATCCAGCAGCATTTTCCTGCTTTCCATAAGCAGGACCTGGTGATCTGCCAGCGAACGATTGATGCTTTCATACTCCCGCTGCTTCTGGAGCCACAGATCCTCGGTGTTTTTAAACTCCATTTTACTGATTACTCTGCCTGCATACAGCTCCTTGTCCGTTTCGTATCGTTCCTCCGAGTTTTTCAGTTCCAGCCGGGCCAGGGCAAGCTGCTTTTGTATAATGCCGGTCAGTGTATGATAGTTTTCGATCTGTTCCCGTAAGTTGCTTATTCTGGCTGTATAATAAGCTGTACTCAGAAATACCTGAAAATCCTTGCATGCTTTACGTAAACCATTGTACTCCTGCTGCATTTCTCCGGCGATAAGCTCCTTATCGAGCCAGTCCGCACTATATTGTTCGGGGTTTTCGTAAAAAGCGTCAAACCCCGCAACCAGGCTGTTCAAAAAAACGATATTGTCCGCAGCGCTCGGATTTTCCATTTCCGCAAGAACATCTCCGGCTTTTACATACTGCCCCTCATGTACATAGATCTGCCGTATCCTGCCGCTGCTGCGTACCACTGCTTTTGCCGGTGGGACCTTTGTAGTCAGCATTATTTCGCCGGCAATCACATCGGGATAGTACACGAAAGAAGAAATAAGCAGTACAATCAGTATAGCCGCCAGCACAGTGGCGATACCCCAGCGTACAATCCATGAGGGCACAGTCCCCATGATTTCCTGCACCTCTTCACTTCTCAGTTCTATAGTTTCCTGTGTCATCCGTTTCCGAGTTCGAGCTGGTTCTTTACCAGGTTAAAATAAGCCCCCTTGCGTGCAGCCAGCTCATGGTGCGTACCTTTCTCAATCACCCTCCCCTGATCCAGCACCACAATCTGATCCGCGTTTTTCACCGTACTCAGCCGGTGGGCAATTACCACGGCTGTCCTGCCCTTAAAAAAAGCATCCAGATTTTTCATGATAATCTTTTCATTGTTTGCATCCAGCGCACTGGTAGCCTCATCAAAAAAGATAAATTCGGGATCTTTATAAACCGCACGCGCTATAAGCAGGCGCTGCTTTTGACCGCCACTCATACCTACACCGTTTCTGCCGATCATGGTATGAAAACCCAGCGGCATAGAATCCACAAAATCCCGGATATTGGCGGTATGTACCGCGTGGAGCAAACGCTGCCGGTCGGTAGCTTCTCCGCTGACCGCTACGTTTTCGGCCACTGTATCTGAAAAAATATACCCCTCCTGCATCACTGCTCCGCACTTTTCTCTCCATACCCTGGATGCGATATTGTCCAGATGAATACCACCTACCCTGATTTCGCCGGAAACAGGCGTGTAAAACTTCAGAAGCAGCTTCATCAGCGTAGTTTTTCCGCTGCCGCTGGCTCCGACAATGGCAGTGACCTTGCCATAGGAAATATCTAGGTCCAGATTGCGGATCACCAGCTCCGGGCTTCCGGGATAGCCAAAGCAAAGGTCACGTATCCGTATATCCAGCGTCTCCGGCAGAATGGCGACTTTAGGCACATGGTCATCTTCTTCGTTTTGAGCGCTGTGTATTTCCTCCAGCCGCTCCATACTGATTCTGGCATCCTGCACAGAGCGGATCATTGTAATCAGTTGCAGTATCGGGCCATTGAGCTGACCGATCATATACGATATCGCCATCATCATTCCCAGTGTAATCTCGCCTTCTATAACCAGTCTGGCCGAGAAGAAGGTAATGATGATATTTTTGATCTCATTGATAAAAAGTGATCCGCCCTCCTGCGCCTGTTTCAGGGCAAGACTTTTTACGCTGACCTTAAAGAGTCTTGCCCTGGTGCGCTCCCATTTCCAGCGGCGGGGCAGCTCGGCATTATGAAGCCTGATTTCCTGTATGCCATTGACCAGCTCGATCAGATTGCTGGTGTTTTCACCGGAATGATCAAAACGCTTGTAATCCAGCGTACGCCGCTTTTCCAGGAATATAAAAATCCAGACAAAATAAAGAATGCTGCCTGCCATAAAAATCAGGAAAATCTGCATATTGTACAGAGCGATCACAAAACCATAGGTACTGATCGTCACTGCAGCAAAAAAAAGATCAATCACCGTAGTAGTCAGAAAGTACTCGATGCTGTTGTGATCGTATATCCGCTGAAGTATGTCGCCTGTATGTTTCCGTTCAAAAAACGACATAGGCAGCTTCATGATTTTGATCAGAAAATCGGAAATCACGGCAATGTTTATTCTGGTTCCCAGATGCAGAATAATCCAGTTGCGGATAAAGTCTACGGCTGTGCGCCCTGCAAAAAGCATAATCTGTGCTACCAGGATCAGATAGACAAAGCTCATATCCTGATTGGCAATACCCACATCAACAACCGACTGGGTAAGAAAAGGAAATACGAGCTGCAGGATACTTACGGCAATTACTCCCAGAAACAACTGTATGATCAGGTTTTTGTAATTGACCAGATACTTGAGCAGGAAGCGCATATTGAAGCGCTGCTTGTCCTTATCATCTTCCTGCTCATGAAAACCAGGTGTCGGTTCGAGCAAAAGCAATACCCCTTCTTCTGTATCGGATGCACCACCGGTCCATCCTTTGATAAACTCCTCCCGGGTATAGACCGCCTTGCCAAATGAGGGATCTGCCACATGTACCTTAGAAGCGCTTGCTTTGTAAACGACTACATAATGATTACCCATCCAGTGAGCGATACAGGGCAGCGGCACTTCGCTATGCAGCTGACGAAAATCCGAGCGGATGGCCAGCGACCGGAAACCTGTTTTTTCGGCCAGGATGCTCAGCCCGTTGACAGACAAACCAATACGGGATATTTCACTAATTTCTTTCAATCTTCGGAGTGATATGCTTTCGCCATACCGCTTTGCGATCATACGCAGGCAGGCCGGACCACAGTCGGCCGTATCATGCTGACGAAAAAAAGGGAAACGGTCAATGATCATATGCCAGCTAAATTGGTTTGATGTGCCTGAGATAATTCACTCACTGTATCAGGCTCCGTCAGAATACCAGCCTGTATAAGATGCCGGAGCTGCGTTATCAGCAGCTGTCGCTGATCTTCACTGTCTGCCAGCAATAGTATGTCGGATAGCTGTTGTGGTTGTGCAAACATTTCCAGCAACCGGTATACCGGCGGCTGAACAGAAAGTTCTTTCACGCCCTGAAAAGTCGGTATGAGCAGATAATATACATTGCTGTCAGTACCAGGGTCAATAATGCTGAACAGGCGAATATCCGGATGCACATGCAATGCCAGTCCCGCCAATTCCCGGTCACTAAGCTGATTCAGTTTTTCCGCATTCTCCATACAGACAGTTCCCTTTACATACATCAGCATATGATTTCCATACACCTGATCCATATGATTTTTCTCGGCTTCCAGTCCGTAAAAAACTTCGACAGAGTCATTAGCGGCTGTCTTTTCAGCCAGCACCTGCTTCATCCACTGCTCAAAACGCTCTTTCAGGCAAGTATCTTCCGGATCACGGAATAACCAGTCTCTGAGTTTTTGCGGACTGGTTGCGGACAAGGCAGAAAGAGCCCGCGGATAGGCTTTTTCCAGCAAAGCATACCGGAGTGATGACGGAGTGATGGATAAATAAGGATATGAGCGTTTATCAGGTATATTCTCAGCAGGCTTGTGCAATCTGGGCAATAACACTGATTCGGTATGAACCGGATCAAGCAGCCTGAGATAAAAATATCCTACCCCCACTACACCGGTAAACAGGCTGAGATCTTCTATTTCGGGATAGTGCGGTGAGCCGCAACGGTAATACCCGAGTTGCTCATAATGTTGTAAGGCCTTTGCCCCTGCCTGCAAAGCTGTGTTCAGGTAACGTTCATTGCCTGTGATACGATATGCCTCCGTAAGCAGCTCCATATTACCGCCCGTACCGTGACACAAAGTATAGGACAGAAAAGGGTTTTCCGTCTCTATGTCTGTTTCGACCGTTTTTCGGATAGCCCGTTGAGCCTCTCGCATATATATATCCTGTCCAGCCAGCAATTCGCAGGCCCGGAGCCGGGTCAGCCCTATTCCGGCCGCTCCATGACACCAGGCATTCAGATTGCCTGCCGTATCAAAAACAGTATGATCGCCGGTTCTCAGCGACTCTCTGAGCCTGCGGAAGGTTTCATCTGCCGAAATACTGGTACGGAAATCCGGCCAGTTATTCAGCTTTTCGAGATAATGTGAAGCTTCATATACCAACCCCTGTACAGCCAGTTCATACAAAGCCGGATTATGAACATAGTAACCAGTTTCCAGCAAAGCGAAAGCGATTCCGGATACGCCATGGGAAAAACCACAGAGTCCCCGGATATTGTGATGAGAACGATCCCAGTAGATACCCTTTCGTCCATGCCAGGCACTGTTTATAATATGACCCGCCAGCCTGTCGATATGCACGTACAGACGCTGATCGGAAGTATGGCTGTGCAGATGCAGCAAGGCCAGCAAAATACCAGCTGCTCCGGTAAGGATTTCGCAGGCTAGCCGTTCATGTATACGGTCAAGGCAACGCAAAGCAATGCGCAATGCTTCGTCTCTGTACTTTTCCTTTCCGCTTATTTCATACACTTTAATCAGGCAATAAGCAGTACCCATACTACCGGTATAAAACGCCTGCCTGTAATCTTCACTCTGACGCAAACGAATAATCAGTCTGTCTGCCCCAGATTCAGCCACTTCTTTGTACTGGTCATCGTCTGTATACTTATAGAGCGCCACAAAAAACAGCACGATACCTGCGCTTCCGGAGTAAAGACAATGACGCTCTTCCATAGTCGGCGCAGAAAAATTGTTTGCTTTCAGGGTTTTCCAGCCCATTCCTTCGGGAGTCACTACAGCCTGCTCACCAAGCTGCCGGGCTATGCGTAAAAGTTCCGCATGGAGCCGCTCTCTGATACTGCCAGTCATAAAAATAGCTGCATAAAGTGTATATAATCGGGAGAAGCCAGTGCTTCTCCCGAAAAACAGATTAAAACAAGGAAGCAACCTTTACGTCGCAATTGTTCCAGCGTGTATTGCTGCAGCAATCATGCAGCTTGTCTTCGGACTTTACAGTATGGGTTTCGTGCGAACCGATGGCAGCTGCACCCAATGCCAATGCTCCGAATACGTTCTCATTACTGGTTACAAAGCTCTGAACCTTGAAGTCATCCAGTGATAGTTTCTTTTTAGAAGACATAATAAAAAAGTTTAAAAATTAAATGCCTACTCTTTCAGGTTTTCGGCTTTCCCTTTGTTGCAACAATGATTCAAATATATCACAATTTGCAACATTGTTGCAAATTGTAGGTAAAAAAATATCGGCACAAGATTAAGCCATGGCATCAAGTGACATGGACATGCACAAAACTATCCTCCGAAACACATACCACGGTCGTCCCATAAAGATTGTCTCAAGAGCGGTTTTCAAATGCCTTACAACAAATTATTTCCTGAAAACAATAGGATCATTCGATTTATCTATCTATCTTTGTAAATAGTAATATCGTTTGAACAATCCCTCCTTAGCAAGGTTTTCTGTTAAAACCTTTTACTCACTCAGCAAATTAATACATAAGTATTATATGTTCGATGAACACCGATGACAGACATCGGGGCTGTAAAACTAATTTTCACCATAGAAGAAGACTTTTTTATTTATCTGCTTTATAAATCGCAGCCATTCACTAAATCAGCCCTTTTCTTTTTTAAACAAGGACCCATTATGTCAACTTTCAAAGAACTTCAGATTATCCAGCCCATTTTAAAAGCGCTGGAAGAAAAAAAATATACAAACCCTACTCCTGTCCAGCAGACAACGATTCCTTATATACTCGAAAAGAAAGATATACTCGGATGCGCCCAGACAGGTACAGGCAAAACCGCGGCTTTCTCTATTCCGATACTGCAATTACTGCACAATACCAGCAGCACAGGTCCGAAAAAAATCAGGGCATTGATTCTTGCCCCGACACGTGAGCTGGCTTCGCAGATAGGTGAAAGTATTGCTGACTATGGAAAATATACCACATGCAGGCATACGGTAATCTATGGCGGAGTACCACAGGCAAAGCAGGTGAAAGCAATCAGTAACGGAGTTGATATTGTAATTGCCACACCTGGCCGGTTAAAAGACCTGATAAATCAGGGATATATTGACCTGAGCCATGTTGAAATACTTGTACTGGACGAAGCCGACAGAATGCTCGATATGGGCTTTATTCATGACATAAAGTTTATACAATCCAGAATGCCGCAAAAAAAGCAGTCGGTTTTCTTTACAGCAACCCTGTCGGATTCGATAAAAAAGCTTGCCGGAAATATTCTGGCTGCTCCGGTACATATCAATATAAAGCCGGCTGAGTCCGCCAAAAACAGAATAGAACAGTTCGTCTATTTTGTGGAAAAGCAAAACAAGAAAAAATTGTTGTTCCACCTATTTGAGCATGAAGATCTTTCCAATGTCCTCATATTTACCAAAACCAAACACGGAGCAGACCGGCTTTCCTCAGATCTGAATAAAATCGGTATCAAAGCGGATGCCTTGCACGGAGGAAAATCCCAGAACGCACGCAACCGCTCACTTGCCGGCTTCAAGTCCGGAAAAAATAACGCATTGGTAGTAACAGATATTGCTGCCCGCGGAATTGATATAGAAAAACTTGCCCTGGTAATTAATTACGACATTCCCGCTGAATCGGAAACGTATGTTCACCGAATCGGAAGAACCGGAAGAGCAGGAGAAAACGGAAACGCTATTTCATTCTGCGATAGTGAAGAATTAAGCTATTTCAACAAAATCAATAAGCTGACAAACAATGCGATCACAACTATTGACAAACATCCGTTTTCTACCGGACATGCCGCTCCTGCTCCGTCAGCCCAGGTGATGCCACAGGAAAAAAGCAAAAGAAAGGTAAATGACTGGCTGCGCAACAGAAGAATTTCAGGCATCTATACCTCCGTCAAAAGGAGACTTTCCTAAGTTTTATTTAAAGCCCTGTTCAATGAATAAACGAAACAAAAAGCTGATACAAAAAAAGAACATATTAAGTAAGAAAATAAAGAATATAAAAAACATTCAGAGCGATCTGGTTCTTAAAAATATCCTGCTGGACTCAAAAAGGGAAGAGCTGGAGCAGAAGAAGCTGGCTATTGAACGGTTAATTTCCTATTCAAATTCGTCCGGCATACCCAATCAGAAGATAGTAATCCGGACAGAAAGCACAGCGCTTTCATTCAGATTGTATCACAATTAACTGAAAAAACAATTTATCAATACAAAATACAAACAACATGCAAAACACAGGCACCGTAAAATTTTTTAACGATTCAAAAGGCTTTGGATTTATCATACCTGACAATTCCGGTGAAGCCGAAATCTTTGTTCATTCATCAGGGCTGGTTGATCAGATCCGTGAAAATGACAAAGTATCCTATGATGTAGAACGTGGAAAAAAAGGTCTGAACGCAGTTAATGTAACAAGATCCAATTAGTTATTACCTCATAGCTATCAGTCTTATAGCAAACTCCTGCTGCCTGGTATGGCACAGGAGTTTTTTTTATATCTTTATACAGATTTTCATCTTCCCTCCTGCATCGGACCATCACGTCCTCAAACCATATTCATATGTAGCTCAAATAACAAAATTTTCAGGCATGAGGTTGTTTCTTTACAATTAACCGGAAGAACTTTATGAAAAACAATCAGCAACCTGACTTGAAATATCCTCAGCCTCCGTTTCCGGAGCAAAAACAGCAGCATCCCGGCGTAGAAGCAAAGATGAGTCCCCGGGCTGACCATGGACAGGATACATACAAAGGCTCAGGCAAGCTTAAAGAAAAAATTGCTGTCATTACCGGCGGAGACTCCGGCATCGGCAAAGCAGTCGCTATAGCTTTTGCCAGAGAGGGAGCTGATATCGTCTTGAGCTATTTAAACGATATGGAAGACGAAGACGCCCGCGACACCGCCGGTTATGTTGAAAAAGCCGGTCGGTCATGCCTTCTTATCAAAGGCGATATTACCAGTGAAGAGCATTGCAGGTCAATTATCGATCAGACCGTACGGCGTTTTGGCAGAGTAGATATTCTGGTCAACAATGCCGCTTTTCATATGTCCCGGAAATCACTGGAAGATATCCCTTCCGATGAATGGCGACATACATTTGCAGTGAATGTGCATAGTATATTCTATCTGTGCAAAGCGGCAGTACCTCATATGAAGCCCGGAAGTTCCATTATCAATACCACATCCGTCAATACGTATTACCCCTCCGACGATCTGCTGCCCTATGCCGCTACCAAAGCAGCTGTTGAAAATTTTACGGCAAATCTGAGTAAGATTCTGCTCAGCCAGGAAAAAGGTATCCGTGTAAACGCTGTAGCTCCCGGGCCTGTATGGACTCCACTAATCACCTCCACCAAATGGGAAGATGCACCGACATTCGGAGAGGATACCCCGGTCGGCCGTCCCGGACAACCGGCAGAGATTGCCCCTGCGTTTGTATTTCTTGCCTCCGACGAAAGCAGCTATATATCCGGAGCTACCGTACCAGCTACCGGCGGCAGAGTAACCATTTGATCAGCACAAACCCTGGCAGCAAAACCAGCACTTCTCATCTGCTAAAAGCTTTCTCCTATGCTCAAAACTGCATAGGAGCCTTTTATTTTGAATCCGGCACTATATCGTACCAGGACGACCATCCACTACAACATTCATTAAATTCTATACCTTCTCTCCTTCTATTTCGTTTCCGTCTGCATCATACAACCCTTTCTTCTCCTCGGAAGCCTTAAGCAGACCATTTTCCGGGTCCAGGTATCCGAGCTCGGCTACCGGCGTCAGAAAATACAGAGCAAGGAAGTTTATTAAGCTCAGAAACACTGCTATTTCCAATTCACCCAAAGCTACCGCGATACCCATAGCTCCGGTATTCCATATACTGGCAGCTGTTACAAGTCCCTGTATATTGCTTCTGACTTTAAGAATTGCCCCTCCGCCAATAAAGCCTATTCCGCTCAGCAGGCCCTGGATAGCATTACCCAGTATAGAACTATCCTCTGCGGCAGCGATCCTGGCTATGAGCACAAAGCCACAACTGGCCATACCAACAATCGGAAAAGTGCGGAAGCCGACACTTTGAGCACCGATTCCGCGTTCCCATGCCATAGGAATAGCAAGTATCAAGGCCACCAACAGTCTTACAAGATTTTGAAGGCCTTCCTCCCAATTTAATTCAAATAATTTCATAAATTTTGTATTTTAAAGTTCCATTTTTAGCTGACACATCTAACAATCCCCCCCGTTATTTGTTGGGCATTTCCGATGATCCGCTTCATCAACCCTGTACAATACCAATTCAATCAACTGCTTATATTTTTATTAATTTTATTTTTTTCGGATTTCTGCAACAATCGGATTCCGTATAAAAGTCCCGGAAGCTCTACTGTTTTCCGATCATACAATATCCGCCCCGGAACACCGGTTCATATCATCCGGGTTTTTCCTTTACTCTACCCGGCCGGCAGCAAAACAATTAAAAGAAATAGCTCTTTATTCTCTGTCAGGAAGGCCGTGTAATCAGCCCCTCGGCTGTATGTCGTTAATCAAAATATGCAATTGATATGAGCAATACTATTCTGAAAAAAGAGCATGAGCTTGGACTGGGCGGTGTCGCAATAGGCACTGCATTTGAAAGCATTACGGACGAACAGTCGGAAAGAATGCTGGAAGAAGCCTGGAGGCTGGGTATCCGCTACTATGATACGTCACCATGGTATGGTCTCACCCGAAGCGAGCGGCGTTTCGGCAATTTCCTGAGAACAAAGCCCCGGGATCAGTATGTATTTTCAACCAAGGTAGGACGTCTGTTTTATCCCGTACCGGCAGACAAAGTGCCGGCTACTATGTGGAAAAATCCTCTGCCCTTTGATTTTGAGCATATGTATACCGCCGATGCCGTAAAAAGATCTATAGAAGAGAGTCTGGAACGAAGTGCAGTCGGGCATATCGATATTGTCTATGTGCACGATCTTTCGGAAGACCAGGTGGGCGACCGCTACGATTACTTTCTGAAGCAGGCAAGACAAGGCGCTTTCAAAACGCTGTCCGATTTGCGTAGCCAGGGAGTGATTAAAGCATGGGGCATGGGCGTAAACAAGATTCAGCCTATCCTGGATTGTATAGACTCTGCCGATCCGGACATCTGTCTGTCGGCTACACAATATTCTATCCTGGAACATGAGGATGCGGCAGACAGACTATTGCCGGCAGTCAGAAAAGCAGGCGTAAAGCTGGTATCCGGCGCAGGCTATAATTCCGGTTTTATCGGTGGCAGACAGCGGTACAACTATAAGGAAGTAATTCCCAAAGGATTTGAGGCAAAACGAGACAGGATCGCGGCTATAGCCCGAAAATACGATACTGCGATTGTACATGCAGCGCTGCAGTTTGTGCTGGCCGCTGATGAGTTTGTTTCCATTATTCCGGGTGCCAGCACACCGGGACAGGTAAAAGACAATGTAGAAGGCTGGAAAGCCGGAATACCTTCCGGTTTCTGGAAAGAGCTGAAGGATGAAGGCCTGATTTATAAAAATGTACAGGTGCCGAAAGACTGACTGAGATACTTTATCCGATCACTCTTGTCCGTTGTATGTGGTTTTATTATGACAATAATAGCTGAGAAGAAAATACTAAATGGCACGAACTGAAAGTCCGCGCCATTTAGTCGTCTTTATTTAAACCTAAAATGGTCCTTTACCTTCGCGGGAAATTATCGCGCCAGAATAAATGATTTTACCGTCTCGCCTACTTTCACAAAATAATACCCCGGTTGCCAATCAGCTAATCGCACTTCAACTAATTCATTCGTAATAATTCCCTGCTCAACACTTCTCCCGGCATAATCAATGACAGCATAGGTTTTGCCAAGAGCAGATACTCCGGAAGAGATTTTTAATACATCTGACACCGGATTGGGATATATATTCAGTTGTAACTCATTTCCTGATCTTCCTGACAGCCTCGTAACATTACCACCTGCCACTGTCCTGTACATACCAACAAGACTTTTAGCATATACATGACCTTTCCAATAGGTTAAGGAGCTAAGCTGGGTTGTTTGCGGCAGACCATCACTGTACAAGACAAAGTTGCTTACATTAGCTCCGGCTTTGTATGCAAGCTCAGTTCTTCCGCTTCCTCCCTGATACGTAGTAAGTGAAATCAACAATTCTCCGCTTTCAAGCTGAAAAACAGAGCTGGCAAAGTATCCGCCGTAATCGAATGCAGAGCTGGGTATGGTTACCAATGTCCAGTCAGTTCCGTTGTCCGAATAGGCAATTTTATTGTCTTCACTATGTATATATATTCTGCTACCGTTACCGTGCACCAATCCGCCATTATACGGAAACAGAGCAGTTGTATTCCATACCCTCGTTTTGGTCTGGCCATTGTTTGACACTTTCCACAGACCTGTAGAGTCAGCATCCGAAATTCTGAGCGATACATATATGTCGTTATTTTTATCAAAGCCCACAAGGCTTATAGTACCATTGGTGGACCAGAAAAGGGAAAAAGTTTCTCCCGCATCTTCGGACACCTCTATGGTATACCGATCATTAACATATATCTTATCGTTTATTTTATCAAGCAGATAGCTGCTTTTGGAGCTTTTGCGAATCCATTGCCCGTTTTCCTGATTCTTCTTTCTGAATCCGTTCTGTGATGCAAACGGACCATTGCTGATTATATATTCGTTGCCTTTATGACGGTCATAACCGGAGCATCCATATACTCCGTCTATAGTTTTTGCCGAATCCAGTATTACGCCTGGTGTAACAGAACGATACAAGTAGTTGACATATGTAGTGGGCCCCGTAGGTACATTACGCGTAAAATAAAGAGTATCGTTTATTATCCTCAGATCTCTCGTATCCCATTCCTGCCCGTAGGCAAGTTCCCAATCCTGAGCGAGACCCTGATTAATAAACACGGAGATAAGCGATAAAAGGAGTAAGTAAATATGTTTTTTCATACTAAAGTTGGCTATATGGGTTTGAAAAGAAACTAGACAAAATTGATGTATAGCCGGCTGCCAAACAATACGTTGATCAGTGTATTTTTACTTTGACCGGAGCTTTCCGGCAGTCTGTAATCGTATTCCTTTTAGCCTGTTTATAAGGCCGTTTTCCGGATTTTCTGAGAAAAATCAAATAGTCAGAATCGATGTGTTTATTTTACTCATTTGCAGTGTTTCGGCCAATAGCAGATTTTCTTCACAGCATAATGGTGTATTTCAGGTTGTCCTTAAAAATCCCTGATACTTTATCTTTTCTGCGATAAAGTAAAACGATCATATATATAAAGGACTGGATGTATGGACAAAACAATACGTCGCCAATCTGGCAAGTAAGCCAGCTGTTCCTCCGGACTTTTAAAATAAAATTTTGCAAAATAGCAGAATACCAATGCACTGTGGATCAGCCTGTAGATTTAAGAGCAAAAGAAAGAGATATGACAGATAAAAGAATCAGAAATGAGCCCAGGTGAAAATTTGCACGTCCCCCCCTATTTACTTCTGATTAAAAAGGATACCAAAAATCATACAGTGAAAAACAATGACAAGATCGATATACGCTAATACCATTGAATCAGGTTTCTGTTTTGCGAATAGAACGATTTTCAGACAGACAAAATTCAGATCTTTCATATCGCTGACGGGAAATAAGATAAGTAATAAAGCAAGTCTGTAAAAACCGGCGCAGCGTTATCAACTCACACCATAAAGAGGATATTAAAAAAAACAATCCGCTTTTTGTCCCGGAGTGCCCATTCTGATTGTCATAGAAACAATCAGGATAAATCATTAATTTCAAAACAAAAGATCATGAAAGAATTTCTGATGCTTATTCGCGAAAACGCCGGCTACGGCACACTGTCTGTTGAACAAATGCAGGCGGATATCGAAGAGCATATCAAATGGGTAGAAACTTTGGCCGAAAAAGGACACTTCAAAGCAGGCAATCCCCTCGACTCCAATGGCGTTATTCTAAAAAATGACCGTATCACCGACGGTCCGTTTATCGAAACCAAGGAGTGTGTAAGCGGTTACTATTTCCTGCTGGCCCGCTCACTGGAAGAGGCTGCTGCACTTGCCAGAGAGTGTCCGGATCTGAAACGCGGAGCGACACTGGAAATCCGGGAAATCATCAATACAGATGAATAACAGCACAGACAGGGATATTAATCTGCTCGCCAGCCATCTTTTCAGAGAAAACTATGGAAAGATGGTGGCTTATCTGGCCCGCCAATATGGCTACCATCAAATTGATACTATCACAGATACCGTACAGGAAGCTTTTGAAGCCGCTCTCAAAACCTGGAAATTCAACGGTATACCAGACAATACCTTTGCCTGGCTGCTCAAAGTAGCCAACAACAGACTGCTGAACAAAATCAGGCAGACCAAAATACACCAGACCCATCTTAATACAATTGCCGGTTCATCGAAAGATAACGTTACTGAACCGGAACTGGAGGAAAGTTTGCTCAGTCTGCTGACATACTTTAGCGGAATTGATTTTTCCGATCGGAACAAGCTGATTATTTCACTGTATTTCCTGTGCGGCTTCGGATACGATGAAATTGCCAATGCGCTGTTCCTGAAAAGAGAAACAGTCAAAAAAGTCATCGTGCGAAGCAGGGAAGAAATCCGGCAGTTTGCATTCAGATACGATGCAGCCGAAGCCGGTATATATAAGGATCATCTGCCACATCTGCTGAAAATTATATACCTGCTGTATAATGAAGGCTATAAAAGCTCAAAAAAAGACGGGGATATGCATTATGATTTGTGCTACGAAGCCATTCGCTTAGGAAAGCTTATGCTCAATCACTGTCCCGAAAACACCGGGCTGCATTCCTTGCTGGCACTTATGTTTTTTAATACGTCAAGATTTGCTGCGCGCACCAGGCAGAACTGCTGGATATCAATAGAAGAGCAAGACAGGAATCGTTGGGACAAGACATTAATCAGCGAAGGGTTTTATCACCTGAATATGGCCAAAACCGGTCAGGCCATACCCGGCAAATACTATCTGGAAGCCCTGATAGCTTCTGTTCACAGCAGCTCGGAAAGCTACCGGACCACTGACTGGCAAACTATCGTATACCTGTACCGGCAACTGGAACTACTGGAACCAAAATCCGTAGCCATAAAGCTGAACAGAATTATTGCCGAATGCAATATCCGTTCCGGTGAAGATCTTATCACAGAGCTGCAAGACCTTGAGCCCGCTGTAGGTGAAGAAGCAGCGTTCTCTTTCTATAGCGCTATGGCCTATATCTTCCTCCGAATGAATGATTGGACTCAGGCAAAAGAATATTACACCTTGTCAGGCTCCTTCACGAAAAACAGCACAGACAGAAACTTTATAGATAAAAAGCTGCGGGATATCGAGCATCATCTTTCAAAGCACTAATGTTCCGGCTCCTGCCGGATCTGGCAAAATTCCCCTGCCATACAGAAGCCGGAGTTTACTCTTTGCAAAAACTCAGAAGCGTTTTTGCAAAGATAAGTCCGCGAAAAAAGGCAGTGTCGGATTGTCCCTGAAATTCTGGCCGAAATGCTTTCCCAGAACCAGAAAACCACTCCATGATGTGCCGGAATAACCAGCCCTCATACCAAATTTAAAATTGCCGCTACGTGTATTATACCAGCCATCCTGAATAGCCGGATAGTCCTCTTTCAGCATACGATGAGCAAGATGTGCGGAAATGCTCCTGTCATAATTTGCCAGCGTGACCAGTCCCCAGCGGGTTCCCTGATACCCGTACAGAACAGTAATATCGGCTCCCAGATTATATATACGTGCCATAGGCGAGGCATATCTCCGGACTATCAGGGCGGGTTTCAGTGTCAGTGCAAACAGATTGTGCCGCAACAGTTCCGTTTGTACAGAGGTACGCAGGCGCCAGTCATCAACTATATCCGATCCAAAAGGGACAGTAAGCTCACTGCCTATTGCCAGTGACTGACCTTTGATCTGTACTAAGCGGCCATAGGCAAGACCGTAATAGGAACTGTAATCCGCTCCGAAATAAGCCTGCAGCACATTTTTATGCTGCTCTTCCGTCCGCCAGTTTATATCCTGGGCAAACAATGCCTGCGCAACAGCAAGCAGCAAACCAACAGATAGAATAGTATTTTTCATCATCTTATTACTTCATTTCATTTAAATACCGGAGCGCTTTCGGGAAAAAATCCTCCCAGCCGAAATAAAGCATCTCATGACCGCAGTCACGTACTTCCATCAATTGGGCATTGGGATAAGGAGCCGCGACTGTCGCAGCCCAGGAGGCTCCGTAGGCTTTATTGTTTTCGCTGTACAGAAACAGCACGCTGGCCGTGAAGGCGCTGAGGTTGGAAGTGAAATCAAAATTATATTTTTCCGCATTGTCGATCAGCGCCTGAAACGCCACTGCACCCTGTCTCCACTGCGGATAATGTCCTTTATTGCCAATCGTATTACCTGGCGCATTTTCATAGTTGGCAAAGAAAGAAGCCTTGTAATCAAGCACCTCATGCTCCGTACGTCCGGCAATGATTTGCTCGGCAAAGACCGCATTATTGAGCGCTTCGGCAAAAAATCTGATCTTGTTGGAACGGCTAAGGTATTCCGAAGTCTGTGTCCAGGTAAACCCGCCCGGCTCCGACAGCACAGCTCCCGCAATCCGGTCCGGATGCTGGTTGATATACGCAGTAGCAAGCATTGCACCCCATGAATGTCCGAGCAGAAAAACCTTCTGCGTTTCGGATACTTTATAATATTCAATCAAAGCATGCAGATCATCAATAAAGAGCTGAACAGCGCTCTCCCCCTCATACTGACTTCGGGGTTCCCTTTTGGACAGGCCGGACCCTCTCTGATCATAAAAAACCACATAAAACCCGTGACCGGCAAAAACAGCAGCGTTGAGCATAGAGCGATAGTCCGCCCCCGGACCGCCGTGTACCACGACAAGCAAAGGGTCCTCCGGGTTGCCGGTCGCTTCGGTATGCAACAGCGTACCATTGATCCGGGCTGAAGGAAGCGAAGCATCTTCGTCCACTGTTTCGGGAACCAGATTGCCCGGTTCATGCATTTCTTTCCCGCAGGAAAAAAGGATAAGCAACAGTCCTATCCCGAAGATCAGGTATTTCATCTTTTCTTGTTTTTCCGCAAAGATGGAATACTAACAAAAAACGGACGTTCGGCTGGGTACAGCCGAACAAGACCACGAAGCCCGGCTGCATAAACAGACTAAGAATCAATATGCTGAATCAAAAAATACTCCGAAGGAGTCTTGCCCGTTTTCAGCTTGAAGTACTTGTTGAATGTCGTTTTTGATCGGAAACCACACTCATAAGCCAGGGAAATAAGGGTATATTTTTTATTTTCGGGCAGACTGGCTGTCCGGATAAAAGCCTCGATACGATAATCATTGATGTACTGATAAAAACTTTTCTTCATCACCGTATTGATCGCCTGTGAAAGCAGATTGGCAGATACATCTGCTTTACCCGCCAGCTGAGCAAGTGTCAGATCAGGGTCCTTATACAATTCCGTCTCTTCCAGCAGTGCATCTGTTTTTTCCATAATCTTCTGCAGACGTTCATCCAATTGTGTGTCAACAGATTTATCCTGCACCACAATCTCCTTTTCCGTACTCAGTACTTCTGCCGCAAGAGCTGTTCTGCCTGATTTTCCGGTCATCGTGGTATAATCCGGAGTAGCCTGACCATCTATCAGTATGCCGCCTGCCTGATAGCTATCTGATATAGTCCCTTCTGTCCTATCCGAATAAAAAACCGGAACCTGATTGATACCCATAAATCCGATAAAAATGACTAAACAGGAAACAGCAGCAAAAATAACCGGATCATCTGCTATTAAAACACATAACCAGACCAGTCCCAGCGCAATGCTCAGCTTTTCGAGCCAGCGCAGCATTTTACGATCGGTATTGGAAAAATGCTCTGCCATTTTCTTCCTATGACGGTATATCATCCTTAAACTCAACACCGAATATACAAGGCCGGAAAGCACAATGACGGGAACCGAAATACTTTCAAACCACTCATAGCCTCTGCCCTGATTTTCAAACACCCGTATTTTTTCTTCTCCTGATAGTAAATAAAAGGGAGTGGCCAGCGATACAATGCTCAAAGCAGGCACAAGATGCAGTATCATGGATTTTATACCAGGTACTCCATTGCCCGTCATCAGACGGGTATAGACGTACAGCAGCACCCCATGCAATACCGGCAATGGAAACGAAAGCCCCAAGGCATGCGGATATTGCAATGCAAGGCCCGAAAATATGCCATACGAGAGCAGAATATGCACGGCGATTACCAGCATCCAGATCAATAATACTTTATCAGCCTGCGACTTATTGTTCTTGAAGAGCAACAGCAGCCCCAGAAAGCAGGAAAGCACAAAACCGGTTAAATAAAGCATACCTGAAAGAAAAACGGTAGTTCAAAGGTACCAAAGAATCCGGACTTACTGCCATTTTATAGTATTCAAAGGAAGAAGCTTAAAGCCTAAGGCCCAAAGATCCCTTGCGAAGCAGAAATTGGGCTTCAGGACTTCGAGAATCTTAACCTTCGCACATAATATCAACCTGTACATCAACGATATCCTTTCGATTCTGTCATATTTTTCTATATAATTAATCCGTTGCTGAATGTCTTTCTGTGGTAAAAATCACGGTCTGTCATTCGATCTGTTTTTCTTTTGGCAGCATTCTTGCGGTTCCGCAAGGTTGCCGCTTACATGTCGTTACTGATATGTAAAATACCCGGTAATTCGTCATCATGCAAGTAATAAAGAAAGTCTTTGCCCGCGTCTTCATCGTACTGACAGCCATTGCTCTGCTTTTAGCCGCGACTGCCTGGATTGTCACCAGCCGGTTAAACTTCGGAAAAGCACCGTCCGGCGAGCGCCTGGCCAGGATAGAGCAATCACCCAATTATAAAAACGGCAAATTCCAAAATCTGACCACCACTACCACGCTGGCAAGTGACAAATCAATGGTAATCCTCGCCGCAGAGTTTCTTTTTCAGGAAATCAAAGATCTGCGGCCTTTGAAAAACATCCCCTCTGTCAAAAGTGATCTTAAGCAAGCCTCCCCTGATCAGAATCTGATTGTATGGCTGGGACACTCCTCCCTGTATATACAGCTGCACGGAAAGCGTATACTGGTTGATCCGGTGCTGGTTTCTGCCTCACCGTTTTCATTTGCCAACAAAGCATTTGGCGGTGCGGATATATACCAGCCCGATGATATACCGGATATCGATTATCTCCTCATCACCCACGACCATTGGGACCATCTGGATTACGATACCATGCTGAAGCTGAAGGACAGAATATCGAAAGTACTATGCCCCCTGGGAGTCGGTTCGCATCTGGAGTTCTGGGGTTTTGATCCCTCAATGATCATCGAGCATGACTGGAACGAAAATGTCCGGCTGGATGAGCATATTACAGTACACACATTACCTGCCCGCCATTTTTCCGGGAGGAGCTTTCAGGAAAATAATACACTCTGGGCTTCATACATGCTGCAAGGCACTTTCGGCAACATTTATATCTCAGGCGATACGGGATATGATACTCACTTTGCTGATATAAAAAAGCAATTCGGGAAAATAGATTTTGCCATATTGGAAAACGGGCAGTATAATCAGGACTGGCGCTATATCCATCTTATGCCCGAAGATCTGGTACAGGCTGTAAAAGATCTTCAGCCCGGCTGTTTTTTCACGGTGCATAATTCAAAATACGCACTCGGCAAGCACGCCTGGTACGAACCTCTGGATAATATCTACAGAGCCGCAATAAAGGACACCTTGCCCCTTATCACCCCCATGATCGGAGAGCCTGTCATCCTTGGAGACAGTATGCAGATCGCAGAAAAATGGTGGGAAAAATAACGGCCATATAAAAGCGCTGACAGCTGCTTTGCGCAATGAGGCGGTTGAAAAATAAATGCTACTTTTACGCTGGTAACTAAACTTTTTAAATTATATAAAACTAAAAATTCATGAAACGTTTCTTTTTATTTTTTGCATTCAGCGCTTTTGCGCTTTTTGCCACTGCACAGGCTCCAAAGACTCCCACACCGAGTCCTCTTTCCACACTAAATCAGGGATTTTCGCTATCCAGTATCGAGGTTGCCTATAGCAGACCATCCGCAAAGGGTCGTCAGATATTCGGCAGTCTGGTGCCCTATAATGCAGCCTGGCGCACCGGAGCCAACGCTCCTACCAAAGTAACGTTCGGAGAGGAAGTACAGATCGGCAAAACAGCAGTCGGTGCCGGAACCTATGTGCTGTATACCATTCCGGGTGAAAAAGAGTGGAAAGTCATTTTTAACAAAGGTACCAGCAAATGGACCGCCAACGGTTTTGACAGCAAGGATGACGTAGCCAGCATAACCGTACCAGTCACGAAGCTAAGCAAGGCGGTTGAAACATTTGGCATCACCATAGAAAACATCACCAACACCAATTGCGATATTGTATTGAGCTGGGAACGCACGCAGATCTCCATCCCTGTATTTGCGGACAATGACAAACGTATTACCGAAAGCCTGGAAGCAGCCATCAACCGGCCTCAGCTTCCATACTATCAGACAGCACAATACTATCTGGAAAACAACAAGGAGCTGGACAAAGCAATTGTCTATGTAAACAAAGCCCTTGAAGAAAACCCGAATGCATTCTGGATATACTGGCTGAAAGCCCGCATATACCAGAAAATGGGCAATAAGAAAGAAGCGATCGCCGCTGCTCAGAAAAGCGCCGAACTGGCCGCTCCAACTGCTTATGCAGATGAGTACAAGCGTTATGCAGAAAGCATCAAAACCGAAATGAAATAGGATACCGGATACGGTATACCGATTGTTTCAGCCATCTGTAAAAGCTCCGTGGTTATTTGCCCGGAGCTTTTGCAAAAGCGCTCCCTCTCCCCTTGCAAACCCCGAAAGACGACAATCTATCTCTGAATACTCTGCCAGCACTGACCACAACCATCCATGCATATCGATCAGATTATTGACAGCATATATCTGCTGCCGGAAAGATCAAAAAAGATGCTAAAGCAGCATGTTTCTGAGGTCAGCTTTCCCAAAGGGCATATCCTGCTGGAAGCGGACAAAGTGGAAACAGCCATTTATTTTATCCGGCAGGGAATCGTGCGTGCGTATGCAAACTATGCAGACAATGAGATCACTTTCTGGTTTGGCCGGGAAGGTGATACGATTCTCTCCATGAGAAGCTATGTCGAAAACCGGAAAGGATATGAAAACATTGAGCTGCTCGAAAACTGCGATCTGTATAAGCTGCAGACATCAAGCCTGCAGGCTCTTTTCGAAGAGGATATACATATGGCGAACTGGGGACGGAAGCTTGCCGAACAGGAGCTTATCAAAACAGAAGAACGCCTGATCTCAAGACAGGTTCGCACTGCTTCGGAGCGCTACCGGGAGCTGTTAAGAAGTCATCCGCATCTGATCCGGCGGGTTCCATTGGGACATATCGCCTCCTATCTTGGTATCACCCAGGTCAGCCTTAGCAGAATCAGGGCAGAAATCCGCTAAAGCCACTTTTTTATCATTTGTAAAATTCTTTTACAGTTTCATTCAGGATCTTTGTATCAAAAAAGACGAATGAACTGGATCATTTTAATTACAGCCGGATTATTTGAGGTAGCCTTTGCCGCCTGCCTGGGCAAAGCCAAAGAAGCCTCTTCTGCCGGTGGCGCATACTGGTGGTACGGATGCTTTCTGCTCTCTCTGACCATAAGCATGCTCCTGCTGATCAAAGCTACTCAGCATCTTCCGATCGGTACAGCCTATGCCGTCTGGACCGGAATAGGAGCCGTTGGTACGGCGCTTATAGGAATTTTCGTGTTCAAGGACCCGGCCAGCCTCTGGCGAATACTGTTTCTCTCCACACTGATAGGCTCTGTCATTGGCCTGAAGCTTACATCGCATTAAGCTTCATTATCGTTCCTGCGTATGAATATCCAGCCCTTCGGTAAAACGCAGCTCATCCGATGCACAGTAACCAAAATCTGAGTATATTTAGCAGCAGAAGCATCTGACACAGTCATACTATGCTGAAAGACATACACGCCTTTCTGTCTCAATACACCGAACAGGTATGCATCCACACTCTGATGCTCCGGAAAGTCCTGCTGGAAAATCTCCCCGGAATTATCGAGCAGGTGGATATGCCCGCCAAAATGATTGCCTACTGCTACGGTCAGAAATACACTGAAATGATTTGTGTCATTATTCCTTCACAAAAAGGGCTTAAGCTCGGCTTTTACAAAGGAACGGAATTACCTGATCCTGAACAGCTGCTCAAGGGAAGCGGCAAGGTTTCCCGCTATGTGGAAATCAAGACGGCCGATGATATACATTCCGACGCGCTGAAAGATCTGCTCCGGAATGCCCTGACTGCATATACCATACGAACCAGGAAATAAGCTCTGCTGAAAAACCCGGTTATCAGCTATAAACGCATTTATAAATCAATACTTTTCAGGCAAAGCACATTCCTTTTGCTTCCATATCAGGATTTGCATAGAAATAAATCCCTCCAAAACCAGTAGAAAATAATAGCCCCTGTCTCATTTTTCTCTTAACTTGCCACGCATCTCAAACCTGAAAAACCTGCATGAGCTATTTACTCAAAGACCTGTATTCACCCTCTTTCTATGATCGTTTTTCCGGTATACTTCAGCAGATTCTTCCCGATTTTGACAAAAAGCGTTTTATCGCGGACATCTTTGATGAGGCCTGGCCGGCCAGAGAGCTCAAAGAGCGCATGCGGCATACGTCACAGGTTATGCACCAGTTTATGCCTGATGATTTTGAGAAAGCCGCCGTGCTTCTCGAGAATACGATCGAGTGCCTGATCCGCGAAGGATTCCGGGGGAGCAGTATTGAATTTATGTTCTTTCCGGACTATATCGAGCTGTACGGGATTGGTCATTTTGAGGCGTCGGTAAAATCCGTGGAATTTACTACCCGGTTTATCTCCTGCGAATTTGCCGTACGGCCTTTTATCCTTCGGTACGGTGATCGCATGATACAGCAGATGCTTTGCTGGTCACAGCATCCCGACCACAAAGTACGCAGGCTGGCCAGTGAAGGCATGCGCCCGCGGCTACCCTGGGCTATGGCCGTTCCGGCGCTCAAAAAAAACCCTGCGCCCATATTGCCGCTGCTGGAAAATCTCAAAAACGATCCTTCGGACTGGGTACGCAGAAGTGTAGCCAACAACCTTAATGATATATCCAAAACTCATCCTGACATCGTGCTTTCTATAGCGCACGCATGGCAGGGTATCAGCCGTGAAACAGATGCGATCATCAAGCATGCCTGCCGTAGCCTGCTCAAGCAGGGACATCCGGAGATTCTGGCCTACTATGGTCTGCAAAGTGAACACCTGGTGGTCTCGGATGCCTGCATTCAGAACCGGCAGCTGAAAACCGGCGATGATCTGCATTTCTCTTTTGCTGTCCGGAGCTCAGCTCAGATACCGCAGACTATACGGATGGAATATGGTATTTACTATCTCCGTCAAAGCGGACAGCACAGCAGAAAAGTCTTTAAAATCAGCGAGCGGCAGATAGAACCAGGAGAGGTGCTGCACATCGCAAGAAAACAGAGCTTTCGGATTATAACTACCAGAAAATTTTACCCGGGTCCACAGTACCTTTCAGTGATCGTCAACGGTCAGGAACAGGCGAAGCTCGATTTTGAAATTGTAGAATAACCAGATAATCTGTCTGCATTTATTGAGAACAACAATATGATTTGTACTATCTATTCCCATCATACCGGATTTGACCGGATAGTTGCAATACTTGAAGAAATCTTTCCTTACGGACAAATCTCGGAGACTGAGCAGGACGGCTTTCATATAGCAGAACTGACTGTAAAAAGTGGTTTCTTCGGTTCCGTAAAGAAGCTTAAGATCAGTTACCGTCAGCGGCTGGAACCCTCCTACCGGCTTGTCAGCGTCAAAAACTGTGCGCTCACATCCAACCTTACCGGTTTGTATAAGTATGTAGCTTCCCTTCCGGCAGCCAGGCCGGAGATCCGGGAACTCTTTCTCCGGAAAATACAGACCGTCAACTCAGAGTTTTCCATTATTCAGGAAAAGGGCGAGTTTAAATCACTTGCCAGACTCATTCAGACGCTGGCGGCCGATTTTGACGCTTTTCTCTTCACACAGGCCAAAGTTCCGATCAGCAAAGCTCCGGGGCAGCATTTTCTGGACAGAAACCTGCAGCTACTTCTGGACACCAAAGGCAACTGTACAGTTGCTGACCTGCCGGTAAACATCAATAGCCGGTATTACGATACACCGCAGGAAGCCCTCAGCGAATCTCAGAAAAGCAGAAAATCCGAAAACGAAGATCTTATAAGACAGCGCAGGATCAGAGTCAATCTTCACCTGCCCTGCTCACCGGACTCCGCCCGGATCACGCTGCGCAGTCCTGAAGAGATCGCCCGGCGGGTAAGTGTGCTGGCGATAATCAACCTGCTTACCTTTGATTCTGTAAGCGCTGATGAAGCAACTGATTATCTGCAACGATATCATCTGTGGGACTTTGTCACATCCGGTGAAAAGGATTTGCTGAACAATCCCGATGAGGAAAAAAAGCGGCTCGCTACCTGGCAATGCGAAGCGATCTGGACACTGCTATGGGCACTGGGGAAGGTGCCGGAGCTCGGCTTTCCCGATCAGCTTTGCCAGCTCAATGATATAGCCCCGGCAGATTACCCGGTAGGTCCGGACAAGGACCCCAACGATTTTATACAAGCGGTGCAAAGCAGCCGCTCTGCCGAAGAGATACTGACAGCCCGCGATCTATACTACCGCCTGCACTGGGCCTGTACAGACGCCAGACTCAGCAATACCCCAACAGACAAAGTTCATCCGGGTATAGTCTACGAGCGGTACTATGCGCTCAACTGGCTGATCAGCCATCAGGGTCAGGAATGGGATGAAGTAAGCTGCGATACCTGATCGTATATCTGTTTTTATTTAAAAGCATAATGATACCCGATGAAAATCATCTCCATACGTCAGAACCCGGAATATACGAACAAAGCCATTGCTTATTTCCAGCAAAGCTGGCCGGAAGTATCCCCCATACTTTACGAAGACTGCATAAGTCACAGCATTGGGGCCGCTCAGACTCTGCCGCAGTGGTATCTGCTGGAAAAAGAAGGAGAAATCATCGGTTGCGCCGGGCTGATCACCAATGATTTTATAAGCCGGATGGATCTGTATCCCTGGGTATGCGCTGTATACATCGCCGAAGAACACCGGGGCAACGCCTATGGCGCTCTTATGCTCGAACAGGCAAAAAAAGACGCACAGGAAGCAGGTTTCTGCCACCTCTATCTCAGCACCGAACATATCGGTTATTATGAAAAATACGGATTTACCTATATCGGTCAGGGCTATCACCCCTGGGGAGAGGAATCAAGAATCTATCAGACGGAACTGTAACAGCACGAACGACGATTTACCGCCTATTTTACTCCGGTAAAATAGGCGGTACGGCCAAACATCGGCACACCTATATACCCCCTTACTTCCAGCTTACCTTCATTGAGCTTCATTTCACAGCTATAGGTTTTACCGCTTTTGGGATCATAGATCTCTCCGCCTTTCCATTTTCCGTCGCTGTACTCAAAATCCGTGAGGATTACTGTATTGAGCAACGCTCTGCCTCTCTGGCTCGCATCAGGATTTTTGCTGTCCTTCCGAAGCGTTTTACCATCCTTCTCATAAGGCTCCTTCATCCAGTTGATCTTTCCGAAGTATTTACCCTTGTTTTCATAAATTTCGATTTGTCCGTCTTTTTCCTCGTTGAGCCATTTGCCGACAATCGCGCTGGCAGACTGGGCATAGGAAGTACTACCGGCAACTATCAAAAACAGGAAGACAAGTATTCGTTTCATGGCTTTATAACTTTAAAAACATCCATAGGGTTAGCAAACGACGGACCATGCTTTTGATGATAGCAGCCAGGAAAATCAATTATAAGTTTTCATAAGTACATATCTGGCAGACACGCTGTTTTCACTATACTTCAGATAGCAGCCATTTTACATCATTAAGTATAAATCTCAGCAAACATTTATATCAATTCAGTTCTCTAATTTCTATCTTCGTATTCCAACAGCTTATGCGGTGAGCAAAAGAACTATATACACGAGCATGATGAGTTTAGAATTAACTATAATCCCAACCGATTTACGTGAGCAATATGTTTCAGCTTTCAATAGCTCGCTAAAACAAGATTTTGAAAATCTGAACGACAGTGAACTGAGCATAGACACCTTCAGTTTCTATACTTCTGTTTCGGCCGTTTTTTCTTCAAAAATAGAGGGTGAACACATTGAGCTGGATTCATACATTAAACACAAACGCTTTGGTATTGAATATCAACCCGATTATACACGAAAAATTGACGACCTGTATGATGCTTATCTATTTGCTCAGAGCAATGAACTGAATGCCAGCAACCTTGTATTGACTCATTCGCAAATAACTAAACACATATTAAAAAAAGCACAACAGGGAAAAATAAGGACAGGTAATATGTTTGTGATTACCAAAGACGGAAAAATCGAATATGTTGCAGCTGCTCCCGATAAAGTAAAATCTGAAATGACTAAATTTTACAGTGACCTGAAAATCTTAACAAAAACGAATTTATCTCTTGAAGAAACTTTTTTTTATGCTTCAATGCTCCACCTGGTTTTTGTAAAAATTCATCCTTTCGATGATGGAAACGGCAGAACCGCCAGACTTTTAGAAAAATGGTTTATTGCCCAAAAGTTAGGTAACAATGCATGGCTATTGCAATCAGAAAAAAACTATTATGACAACCACCAAACCTACTACAACAATATCAGGTGCTTAGGATTGGATTATGAAGAACTGAACTATGCTGCGGCCATGCCGTTTTTGCAAATGCTACCTGAAGCAATTAATTATAAAGGATAAAAAGCGTGGAAAATAGCTTCATTTGTTCCGCTTACCTCTCCTGCCCTAACTTATAATCTGCTCTACCCAGTACTTCATCTCAAAGTCATTGGAGCCGGATGCTATCTCCTGCAGCTGTCTTTGCTGTTCGTCATTGAGCGGGATGGTATTTTTCAGCTTGTGGATCAGCTTCAGAAATCTTCCGCTGGTACCGGCATCCAGACGACGAGCATTCATTTCCCGGATCACAAAATCTGTATGTTTTGCAAATATCTCCGCGTCAACCAGTGATTCTGCTTTACTGCCGGTCAGCATATCATACAGGGCAAACAGCCAGTTGGCAGCAGGCCTGTTTGTGTCATTGTCGCTCAGGTAATCCGACAGACACGTATGAAAATGCTCTTCCGAAAGCTCCATACCCATTCCCCAGTGAGGTAAGAAAACAAAATACGGCCGGGCGGTTGCACTGGTATTTTCCGCGACTTTTATGAGACTGTAAAAGCCATCAGCGATCTGGCGGACATTCAGCAGCTGCTCATCAGCAAACAAGAGAGCAAACAGTCTCTTTAGCTGCTCCGGACCGGCATTCTTACGTACATCTTCGCATAGCATGTCAAAATCCAGTCCGGCAACCTTCGTTTTGAGCTGTAGCAGCAAATCCTTTGCTTTAGTATCCGACAGCCCGCTTTCCGCTTCGAGCAACCTGTGCAGAGCCGGATTTTCGGCGACTCTTATCCTGTTGTCGCGCATCCAGGCGGGTAAAAAGCTTAACAGCGCCTGTATTCCTTCCGTGCTTTGCAGCAGATGGTTCATCACTTCCTCAAAGCGAGGTATCTCAGACCAGGCAAACAGAACTTCCGGCAGCACATGATCACCTTGTTCCAGCAGCCAGGCCACGATTTGCTCTTTGAGATGCTCATCGGCCGGCTTCAGCTGTACGCATCGCCGTATGACCGGCTCATGGTATTTTGCAGGCGCATGCCTGAGAAACAGCAACAGGCCGGAAATATGCCTCTCGTCGCTATACATATAAGCCAGCTCTATCGTGCTTTCGTCAAGCTCATGCAGCAGCAGGTCATTAATTCTATCGTATCTTCTCAGGGCAAAACAGGCGGAAACAGCGATTTGCATGGTTCCGCCTGTGATGATATCTTCCAGCGCAAACCTTAGCTCTTGTACCTCATAGTCGGCTTTATACAAAAATATTTTTGTCCAGTCAGCGCTTTTGCCTTCCAGAGCCAGCAACGGCATGACTTCGTTTACATGACCGGAATACCCTGCAAAAAAGTTAAGCTTCTGTACACTCCAATGCGCATAACTCAGCAGTTTTTCTCTATGCAGTTTTTTGTAGTGCGCGTTCCAGGTATGGAGAAATTGCAGAATTTTCACATCCGCTTTTCCTTTATGTATCAGCGCCATACCTGCCAGCGCTTTAAAAACCGAAGCGGGATGTGTTCTGAACATGAAGCTCAGAAGCTCGGTTTCATTTTTCCCGTTTTCAGGAAAATCATATTCTTTAAATTCTTTGAAAACTTCCGGACGCATCGGAAGACTCGACAGAAAATACTTGCACACCTCCTCCTGAATATCCAGAACAGCGTATTTAAACAAAAACGTGTAGCTCGGAAACTCTTTCCGGAAAAACCCGAACTGCACCTGAAAAATAGCATTCCAGTGGCTTATTTTATCCTTGCTTTCTGAGGAAAAGATGTAGGATAGCCGGGCCGGATCAGAATTTTCCCAGGAAAACAATGCCCGGACAGCACCGAAATTGTACGTATCATAAAGCTTTGTGGTACATTCGGAGCAAATCGCATCATTTTTACTGTTCCACGACAAACAATACGGGCAGCGGATCTCGTCCGGCTTTTCTATTTCAAAGATATGACTCATTGTCTGAAAAAAGACTAAACTTTCTGAATCGGAAGATAAACCAATTCGCCGGCAAATTCAAAAAAGGCGCAGAAGGCAACTGTTTTCCTATGCTATTACCAAAGAAAGAAGTTAAAAATACGTAAGCGCAGAGTGGCAGGAATCCCGCTTATTTATTCATCTTTAACCATTTTCTCTGAACGCTCTGTTCGTCAAAACCCGCAAAAGTCATTTCATAAAGACAATGTACGACAATCTCCGGTTCCGAAAACCCGCTGACTGTCCTCTCGCTGACTGTCATGCCCAGCCACTCTTTCCATGGCTGGTATTCCAGCGCAAAGCAATCAGCATGTTCTTTCTGTGCTATCCGGTCTGTTCCGTATACTTCTATGGCAGTCGAAACATCTGTATCATCTTCAGAAACATACTGTATTACTATTTCAGTTGTACAAGCTTCCGGCTTCATTAGCCGGAGATTATGAAATATTTTCCGATATGTCTCAAGATGTTCAGTCTGATCCGGGTATAGCTTCAAAAGCATCGCTTCGACATCCCTCCAGCTGCTGCCATTAATGTAATCAGACAGCTTTTTCATTTTTTTTGCTTCTGAGCGCCATAATCTCGCTGATCATATCCGAGGCATAGCCTTTGCTTACACACTCATCAGCATAGCGAAGCGCCTGTCCGGGATCATTCAGCTTATAATATATCTCCGCGATATTGGCCTTATACATGATTTCATCAGGATATGTGGCAGAAGCTTTTTCAAAACAGGTCAACGCTTCCTGATAACGCTTTTCTTCATCCAGAAGACACCCGTAGTGGTTGTAAATGCGCGCCAGCGCATACGGATCTCCCTTCGTTTTCTCTACAAAGAACTCCTCCCTCGCATACGAAGCATCATAACCCTGTGTGTACCACAGCAGACGCGCCTCATAAAAATACATCAGCGCAAATTCGGGATATTGCTCCAGTGTAGTCCGGCAGAGTTCCTGAGCCTCAGCAAAGGCCTTCTGCTGTATCAGCTCATAGACACGCTTCAGCAATTCATTCTTCGTATTTTTCTCCTTTGCTTTCCGGATCTTTTTCTTCACTACAGACAGACTGTCCGATACAATTTCTTTTTCAAATGCTGTAAAGGGTAAGACTACGCCACTACATTTCACGGAAAAAGACACATCTCCCTTCTCCACATCCAGGTTTATCTCAAAGGAAATATCAGCTCCCGCACAGCCGGTAGTCTGCAGCAATCCGCAGAGCTTTTCGGCATCGATATGGAGCCTGGCCCAACGATAGCACGCATACGAAAACTCCAGCATCAACGGCAGAAAACGCATTTCAAGTATATGAAAGCCGGCCTCTCTGCCGTTATCCGTACCTCCACGCACATCGTATGCCGTAAGAACATGTTCCTCCAGACCGCTACCTGTCACCTGCCAGCGGCAGGCAAAATCTGACAGAAGGGACCGCTGCCGTACCCGCTCCAGCAAGACACGGGAATCTTCCAGCTTTTCGGTATTGTCCTGCAGCCATTCATACATCGTAAAGCCAAGCAGCGCCTTTTTCTTCGCTTCATCCGCCGGTACAGGCTTCAGATACACCGGCTCAATAACAGCATATTCACGATTGTACAGATGCACCCTGCCGCCTTCCCCGAGAGACAATGTGACCGGATCGGTCCGTTCTCCCCTCAGCAGCTTTGACTGATCAAGCGGATAGTTGTTTTCTATGTACACAAGCTTCTGAAACGGGAAACCGATTTCCTCCTGATACCAGCAGTCTTCTGTCACCGAATACCAGGAAATACGCAACCGGTCAGCATCTTTGGGAATATGAACGGTAGTAGCAAAAACCGTATTATATAAATATGCATTACGTTCTTTCAGCGACATAATACGCGTAGCAGCCCTGCGCATAGCTGGCCGATCATTAACAAAGGCATTGCCCAGCAATTTCCTTTCCGTATTCAGAAAAACGATTTCCTCCATATATATCTGCAGCTCCGCATCCCAGATTATACTCAGAGACAGAGGCCTGAAATGACGCGCCTGAAAATACAGCAAGCGCCGGTACGACAGATGCTGAGCAAAAAAATACAAGCCTGGGATACCAAATACGACAAACATCCAGGCACAAAAATACCAGCCATAAAATACACCTGTCTTCTGATAAGTGACCAGTATATACATACCAGCATTGACAGTAAGCTCTGCACCCAGAATAACCAGAAATGTCGGCAACAGGGATAACATAACAATATAACCAGGTACGGCACGTGAACGGGAATGAGCTCCGTTGGGAGTAGCGTTTTTAAATCCGTGATATATACCAGTAGCTACGAAAGCTATAAGTACATTGACGACCAGCATAGGAACAAGTCCAAGGAAGTACAGGATCGGATAAGACACAACAGCAACAGCCGTCAGGGGTAATACCGGCAAAGTCAGAAACTCTGACAGATTAAAAAACGGAGGCTCGGCTTTTGTATAGGAAGTATAAGCTTTCAACGTAAATTAGTTAATTAGTAACAAGTTTATATTCTTTTCTGTCAGTGAAATTAGTTTACAGCGCGAATTAACGTAATTCAGTAAACGGGTCCGGTTCTACTGTATCAATCTCCGGCAACCGAGCCGGATTAGTATTCAGTTCGTTGTAGCCTGATTGCTCTCCGGTTATTTTATCTATCCGGTAATTGGTAAAAGATCCGTTCATTCGGATATAGATAAAGCAGAGAGCGCTGTATATTTGTATATAAATCTATTGATAAATACAGATATCATCATGACAGATCAGCAAATTTCCTGATTAAATAAGAAGAAAAGTTTTTGACTCCAAGATTTTTCTGCTGATCACCCCGGAAGAATTAAATAAAGATCAAACGATTATTTTTGTATGCTATTAAAATCAACTATCTCCCCATGTCTCTGTTCATAAGCATTGTCACTACCCTGCTCTGCCTGCCCTGGCCCGGATTTGTCCTGATGTCGCCCATGGCAATTGCTGCAGAAGGGTTTTCCAGCAGCAAAACCTCCATTATACAGGCAATGGTGTTTTTCATCTATCCCGCTGGTATATTTCTCCTGCTCAAAGTTGCAGGCCTCTCATTTTACGGCACGGATCCTCTTCGCTGGGCAGTGGCAATATTCGCCATAGGTACGCTCATATCGCTGGCCTACGGACTACCCCGGCTACTGAGCAACCTGTATAAGGGCATACCTAACGATAGCTACCACATCGGAAAAAACAATGTGTATTTCAACGGCTGTCTCATAAAAGGCGCAGATCCCGATACATTTGTCCAATACCATGGCATAGGGTACGATCTCAATGACAGGAACCTCACGTATATCACTATTCCGCATGCTTATTACAGCAAAGACAGGAACTATGTATATCTTGAGAACAAACAGCTGCCTGATGCCGATGCTGAAACCTTCGATCAGCTGGCAAATGACGATACCCGATCCTACTGGCATGACAAACGGAATGCGTATTATAAATGGATGCGCATCTCTGAAGCCGACGGAGCTACCTTCCGCTATCTCGGTTATCCGTATACCTGTGACAAGAACCAGGTATTTTTCGAAAACAAGGTAGTTCCCGGTGCCGATGTAGCCACGTTCCGTTCCCTGGGAGGACACGCAGGACGCGATGCGTACAACGTATTCGTACATGCTCTGCGCGCAGACAACGTACAGGATGTAGCAAGCTTTGAAACCCAGCTGCTGGACAATGACTGGTTTGGCCGGGACAAAGCGCAGATTTATTCGGTCCGGTACGCTCCGCCTCATCCGTTGCTCCCCTTTCCGGATGCAGACCCGGAAACGTTTGAGACCATAGGGAATCATTATGCCAAAGACAAAAACCGGGTATACTACTATGGTTACAGCAAACCGGAGATTGCCGTACTGGAAGGCGCGAACCCTGTCACATTCCGGCTTCACTATGACCGCGAAAAGAATACAGATGCCACCGATGGCGAACGATACTACGGGAGCGGAATTTTATACACAGAGTAAACACACTTTTTGAAAAAGACACTTCGGTGCGGATCACCCGACATACACATGTACAAACTGGAAATAATACAACCTGAAGAAACGTGGATTGCTGCCATCAGTCCGGACCGGCACCGAATTGATAAATACCTTCACGGTCTGTCAGAAGAAATACAGGCACAATCCTCCTGTAACCGCATTTCACCCCAGGCATTTCCGCTGATTCTGCTCGAATACAGCGAGCCGTCTCCGGAAACCGGCTCCCGGTTTGAGTTTTGCACGCTGGAAGCACTGCAGGAACGCATCGATCTGCAGCGCAGACAAAGAACAGACGATGAAGAGCATGTATACTTCCGGTATTATTTCTTCGATGAAGATTATTTTCAGGCTGCTCCCAACGAAAACTATATGCACTACCTGCCACATACTGCAGTCACCAACCTTGTGCTGGGCGAGCCATACCCCATTTCTGTTTTCCATGAGAAAATAAAGCAATATGCTTCCGGCTATGACATCGACAGCCTGGATGCCCTTTTTGAACAAACCCAAATCATCCATACTTCCCTTCCGGAAAAAGAAGATCTTGCCCTCAATGGCTATGACAGATTGTTCTGGGACATGAACTATGACCATGCCTGCGGCAAGCTCACCGATGCCGGTATAGAATACCTGCTGCCAATGGTTGATAAAATGGAAATACTACTGGGTGAGAAAAAATGGCAGCACCGAAGCTATGCCCTTCATATTGTGCTGGAAAAAGCCTGTAAAGAAAAAAATGACTCGGTGGTTTCATTGCTTCAGGGAACCATACATGCTTTTGAAAATTATCTGCTTACACACCCTGAGGAAAAACCGGATATCCACCGTATGCTGGCACAGGCCTTCCAATGGATGATGGAGGCTGATTGTCAGAATGCTCTCAGATACTGGAATATGGCAATGGCCGAAATGCAGAAAGCGGTAAAGCATGCCCCGGAGGAAGCTTCCTGGTTTTCTATACTTGAGCTGATCTATGCATCTCCGGTCAATGACGAAAACATAAAAGCAGCACAAGCCGAAGCGCAAAAAAGCTTCATCACAGAGACAGGCACTCTGGAAAAGAAGCTTGGCGGTATGCTGGCATATCGCATCGCACAGGCATACCAGCAGCTGCGGGAGCATTGGGAATGGAAAAAACCTGAGGAAGCTTTTCCGGAAGAAGAAGCCCGTTCCTGGGCCGAAAAATCGCTTGCTTACCAACCCAGGGAAATCTCCCGCATGGACTTGCATGAGTGCGCGCAATTTTACCACCGGACAGGCTCGGCAGAAAGACGTATAGAATTTCTCGAAAAAACCATCACTCTATATGAGCGGGTTTTGGCAGCAACCAGCGACTGCGCCTTTGAGGTATATTATATCGCCGGCCTTTGGAAAGAAATAGCAGAAATCCATATTGAAAGCAACAATTTGTCACTTGCTGACGAAGCAATGGTAAAGGCACAGCAAATCTATGATCGGTACCAGCAAACGATCAGACTCAACCCTTCCACTTTCCTTCACTATGCAGAATTTCTGGAATACTGCTTCTTCAGCTATCCAGGTAGAATCAATAAACCGTCTCTGGCAGTACTCAAAAATATAGCCTGTGAAGTGGAAATACAATCTGAAGGATTTCTCAGCTATCCGTACCTGCTGCTCATGAAAATCGCATTGCATGAAAACAATGAAGCGCAGGCCGTGCTTGAACTGACCAAAAGCCTTATATTGCATGAGCTCTGTGCAGAATCGGTATATGAAGACCTTTGGAAAAATTTCAAAGACAGCAATTACAGGCAACTCAGCGCATTCCTTTATGACACCATACAATTCATCGGGGAAATAAGAGAAAACTATTATTACCATCCCGGGTTACGCTGGAAGCAGCTGTGCACCATGACAGCCGGGGAGCTGACCGGATATTGGGAAAAACGAAAAAAAGAACTAAGAAACAGATCTGTAACGGATTCTGAATAAGCAACGATAACAATGCACCAGACACTATATGCACAAATACAGGAAGAGTTTGACCGGATTGCTGACACCTTCAGCCAAAAGGAAAAAGCAATCCTTGAAGACGAAAATCTGATTATCCTGCAGTCAAAATACAACCTGCATGATATACAGCCATACCATGCGCAGCTCACCAATGAAACGCTGCCTCCGGACGCAAAACTGATCATCGAATCGGAAGAAGATTTTGACCCCGAGCTGGATGATTTGTATGACTACAGAATTGATTTTGAAAGCAGGAAAGCTTATCTCAAAAGACTGCATTTCGGCGAAGACGTGTTTTACAGCACTATTTATGAATACCACGAGGATGAGGAATACCACAAAAGCTTTTCCATATACCAGAACAACGGAAATATAAAAGCAACCAACCTGAGCTATCTGTATTTCAGAGATGGTCTTCCCTATCAGTTTATAGAGTGCACTGAATACGGCATTTCGCTCAAAACCTATACCTGTGACGATACATTCATAAAAAGCTATAAGCTTGAGTGGCCGGATTACGACCATCACTGTATCGGAGAGCTAAGCTACAATCCGGATGGCGATCTGATAAAGATTGTTGAGACTGTTTCGGACGGAAGAGTCCGTCTGTTGTTTGAAGCAGGACTGGAAACCAGAGATATTGAAACCGTACTGGAAGAGCTGGAAAATTTTCTGGTTGAAAATATCGCTGACCAGATTCTTGAAAAAGTCAGCATTGAGGAGCCCGTATATTGCATACTGTTTGAATATACCATGCAAGGTCCTTTCCCTCCCACCATCGCTTTCGGCGTGGCTTCCGAAATAGAGGGCACATTTGAAGATCACGCACCCTGTGAGCTGTACAATGCCCCCGACATGCGGTATTTTTCCGAACATGATAAACCCAGGCTGGTCAACATCGATTTTTATCCGGAAGACATTCAGTCCGCGTATCTGATCACCACCGCGCACAGCACCAACATTCCCTGGCAGGACGAAGAAGCCTCCGAAACCTGGGAACAGCAGGTCAAAGATGTATACCTGCGTGTCTGCAAACGGCTGATGCATTTTGATTTCTCATCATCCTTTACCAAAACAGCACACTTCCTGGTCATGGCCCGTGATTTTGAGCAATGCAACGAGGAAGAGCTTTTTGAAGAAATGATGAAATACAAGAGGGAGAAGGGGCTGTAGCAAGGCTTATCGCTCTCTGCCCCCTATTTCTTCAGCGCTTCCCGTACTTTGGGAGCGATCATTGTCCCGAAGATCTCGATTGATTTCATCAGAGAAGCATGCGAAGGACCACCCACATCCATATGCGCGGAGAAACGGGTAAGACCAAACAGCTCATGCATTTCCAGAATTTTATCGATTGCTTCGCTGGCATCACCTATGATCAGGTGACCGCTCTTGCCCCGGCCGTAATCGTACTGACCACGGGAGTACGGCTGCCAGCCCCTGGTACGGCCGATGCGATTCATCTGGTCAGAGTAAACCGGATAGTACTCATCGGCAGTTTTTCTGCTGTCATCTCCAAAGAAGCAATGCATATGCACGCCCACTTCAAACGCCTTCATATCGTGTTTGTAATGCTGGTAAGCTTCCTGATAGTAATTAAACAGTGGCTGAAACTGAATCGGATTACCACCAATAATAGCGAAGATCACCGGCAATCCGGCTTTGGCTGCACGAACAACCGACTCCGGCGTTCCTCCTACGGCTACCCAGATTTTGAGCCGGTTGTCTACTGCACGTGGCCAGACCTCCTGATTGTCGAGCGCTGCACGGTATTTTCCTTTCCAGGTAATACGTTGCTCCTGGTTTATTTTTACCAGAAGATCCAGCTTTTCTTCAAACAGTCCGTTATAGTCTTTCAGATCGTAGCCATATACGGGAAAAGACTCTGTGAAACTGCCCCTTCCGGCAGTAATCTCCGCCCGGCCGCTGCTGATCTGATCGATCGTGGCAAAACTCTGGTAGATCCGCACAGGATCAGATGAGCTCAGAACGGTAACAGCGCTTCCCAGCTTAATACGTCTGGTAACAGTAGCTGCAGCTGCCAGAACTATTTCCGGTACAGAGACTGCATAATCCGGACGGTGATGCTCTCCTATGCCAAAGAAATCGAGACCGGTTTCATCCATCAGCTTTATCTCCTCGATCAGTTCCCGCAGCCGTTCGCCGGCCGGAAGAGGTTTCCCCTGCTGATCGTAATGGTTATCTCCAAACATGCCTACGCCTAATTCCATATGCACTATTCTTTTTTGTAAAGATACGAAAAGGATCGCTTTTACACCGGCCAGGCTGTCATATATGCACATCAGCCGGCAGATAATACAACCGGATATCCGGGATATAGTTTTTCTGCATTATTTCAGAAAACAGCACTACTTGTCAGATCCCGTAAACGCGGATATTCCGTTTTCACAATAACTATTAAAAATGAGCAAACCTGCTATAAAGCCCTGTAATTATCAGATTTAAAATCAACAATTTGCTTTTTAATCTCCTGATTCTGTTCAACTATTTAAATACATGGCTCAATTCTGTATGAAAAACGCAATATTGCATATATTTACAGGCTAACACGATCTTTGAAGAACAAGAGAGAGATAAAATTTGCAGAATATGGTAATAGAACCAAGAATGAGAGGATTTATCTGTTTGACTTCACATCCCGCGGGTTGTGAAAGAAACGTGCTAAATCAGATTGAGTATACCAGAGACAAAGGCCCGGTTTCCGGCCCTAAAAATGTACTGGTTATAGGAGCATCCACAGGCTTCGGACTTGCATCCAGAATTGTGAGTGCATTTGGAGCAAACGCCTCAACCATTGGCGTATTTTTTGAAAAAGCGCCTTCAGAAGGAAAAACAGCTTCTCCCGGCTGGTACAACAGCGCAGCCTTTCAGAAAGAAGCCCTAAAAGCAGGACTTTATGCAAAAAGCATTAACGGAGACGCTTTTTCCGATGATATCAAAAACAAAACGATTGATCTGATAAAAAAAGACCTTGGCAAAATAGACCTGATTATATACAGCCTGGCTTCTCCTGTGCGTACTCATCCGAAAACAGGTGTTACGCATCGTTCGGTGCTCAAACCGATAGGTCAGAACTTTACCAATAAGACGGTAGACTTTCATACCGGAAAGGTTTCCGAGATCAGCATAGATCCGTGCAATGAAGAGGATATCGAAAATACGATCGCTGTAATGGGTGGAGAAGACTGGCAAATGTGGCTGGAAGCGCTTCTGGCCGCAGACGTACTGTCTGAAAATGTAATGACGCTGGCGTACTCCTATATCGGGCCACAGCTTACAGAAGCTGTTTACCGGAAAGGTACCATAGGAAAAGCCAAAGATCATTTGGAAGCCACAGCCTTCAAAATAACAGATCTGCTGAAACAGGTGAACGGAAAAGCATATGTTTCTGTCAATAAGGCTCTGGTAACTCAGGCAAGCTCGGCTATACCAGTCATTCCTCTGTACATCAGTCTTCTTTATAAAACGATGAAAGAAAGCGGAATTCACGAGGGATGTATCGAGCAAATAGACAGACTGTTCAGAGAACGTCTGTATACAGGCGGGGCAATACCTACGGATGAAAATGGAAGAATCCGGATTGACGACTGGGAAATGAGAGAAGATATTCAGAACAGGATCTCTGAATTGTGGTCACAGGCCGATACCGATACCCTTGCATCGATCGGAGATCTGCAGGGATATAAATCCGATTTTCTCAATCTTTTCGGATTTGGTTTTCCGGAGGTCAATTATCTGGAAGACGTGAACGAAAACATACAAATCGAAGAGCTGCAATAAGCTACAGTTAAAAAATCAAAAATTAACAGCCCTTGTTCTTAATAGAACAAGGGCTGTTTCAATTACCTATAACCAGTTTACCCGGATTCGGCTTTTTTACCGTATTATTCCTGTGATCCGCAGCCAGCCTGCACCCTCATATTTTTTTTAAAATATAAAGCATACCGTCTTTTTCTCCATAGCTGTCTCTGAGCTCTTTCCTGCTGGTGCAAACTTCCACAGGCCCTTTATTGTATGGCTGCACCAGCCCAAGGTCAGGCCGGTTGATCCATAGCCCGGACTCCTCTTCATAGCGCTTGCGGTGCACAAAGATATTGGCTACTTTCAGCTGCAGCATATCATGCATGGGTCGGTTAAGCATAAGCCCGGCCCGGCTATTAGCAAAAATAATCACATCCTGATTGTTGGTCATTATGACAGCGTCGTCAATAAGCTCGATAGCCTCATACACATAGTGTTTTTTTACAACTTTTTCCTCCAGCTCTTCGGCAAGCATATTCAGCAATAAGCCCAAATTGGCAAACATGGTATTAGTTCCGGGTATTTCCACCCGTTTCGAAAAATCCCCTTTGGCCACTGAGTTCACCACCTGACTGAGTATATCAAATTTATTGATCAGCTCATCACATTGAATCTTTGTTTCCAGCAACTCATTCGTCATCTGAAACAGCGAATGATATCGGTAGTGATTATCAAGCGTTCCCTCTTCCACAAACTGCTCAAGTCGGCAGGCCAGCTCATCTCCCAGCCTTTTCAGTTCCACCATCTGATCATAGTCTGATCGTGTCAATGTAATTGTATCCATATAAAAAAGTTTACCAAAAACATTTAAATGCTATAGCAACAATACCGGTTCAAAAAACAGCGAATAAAATCAGTATACATTAAGTATCCGGATAAAAAATAATTACCACATTCCGTTAAACGAGCAAAGCAGCTGATATCTGACAAACATAAAAATCAATTATTTTACCGGCAAATATAAACTAATCAAATACAAAACAACTAATTATTTTCAAATACCTGTTAAACTAATAAAACCAATCATAACAGCCTTTTGCATATATCCCTTCAACATAAAGCCACCGGCTGCAGCGCAACCGGTGGCTTTTACATTATACAGGCAGGCTGCGGTTATTCCTTACGTATCTTCTGAACATAATTTTTACCATTCAGATTTACAATCATCCAGTATACGCCGGCAGGAGCATAACGTATATCAATCTCCGCCAGCTGACCGCCGGCAATCTCCCGGCCGGTAGCCGTATACATGGTCGCTCCTCTGGCATCGACAATACGAATATCTGCGCGCTCTGCTGCTGCATTGCTCAGATCAACACGGAACACACCATTGTTCGGGTTCGGATAGACATGGATACCAATACTTTCCATACGATCAGTATAGTCAGTAATAACCATCTCAAGACGTTCCGATTTTCCTTTGCAACCATACTCATCCGTCACCTCAACCTGGTACACTCCGTTTTCAGTAACCGTTATTGCCTGCTGATAGTATTCAAGCGGCTGATCATTGAAGTACCACTGATAGCTTTCTGCATCAGAAGCCGTCAGTACAATACCGTCAATACTTACTATTGGCACAGGGTTTTCGCGAACCGTCATAGTGACTGTCTCAGTCTTGCCGGACTGCAGCGGGTTAGCAGCTTCGCTTACTACTGCGCTTACCCGGTCACCCTGTCTGATTCCGGAAGTTGTAAAGAGCGCATCACCGGCACCTTCTACCATCAGATCATTAATAAACCAGCTATATACAGGTTCTGTCATCTCTTGTGCAGGCTGAACATGGAAGCTTACTTCCGTGCCTTCACAAATCGCCGTAGCTTCTGCATAAAGTATCGCCTTTACAGATCCATCGGTTACTGTCAGCGTAAATGTACCGCTGGCCGACATACCGGACACATCTGAAGCTGTCATTCTTACTACGAGTACCTGAGCTTCGTCAGGTAAACCGCTCAGCGTCGGACCGGCAGGATCAAAGACCAGCCACACCGGAAGCTCGGAGCCATCTTCCATACTCAGACTATAGCGAAGCTGATCATCCGGATCAGCATCTGCAAATATGCCGGACGGAATTGTAAAGCTAAACGCTTCACCTGCTGTCAGCCACTGATCCGCAAGTTCACCTGCATATTCAGGTGCATCATTGACCGGAAGAACGGTTACTGTCAGGTTCTCAGAGTGCAGATTATTGAATGCCTGTCCATCGTTGGCAATAATCACAAACTCCTGAACACCATACTTGTCTTTCACTGAAGCAATCCGAAGCTCACCGGTATGATTGTCAAACACAATATTCACCAGTTCGGAAACCTCAGGCTCTATAGAGTAGCGAACAATCTGCTCGCGTTCTGCTTCCGGCACTTCTCCCGGTAGTACATATACAATTACAGTCTCTTCAAAATCCTCCTCCCTGCTGATTTCATTTTCAGAAAGGGTAAACTTCGGAGCCGTATTGTTTTCATTCACTATATGCACCTCCTGAGCTGATGTTTTCAGAGGCTCAATATTACCAGTACTGTCAATCGCCTGTATGTAGAAAGCATACGTACTGCCACGCTTTCCGGCAAACTCGACGGATGTAGCAGAAACATAGTCTGTACCAGCCAGACTATCGGAATAATATACGGCAAAAGGTCCTCCGTTTTCAGAAACGAACAGCTGATAAGCAGCTATACCAGAACCAACATCTGATCCGCTCCAGCTTACCGTAAACGTGGTATCGTAAGTCATTGAGGGAAGGTCTTCCAACCAGCTCACCGGATGAGTCGCATCGATGGTATTGAACCATGTATTGGTAATAATCGGCGCATTATCATCAAATACAATGGAAGCCTCAGCCTGTATGACATCTTCGGTCACAGCAGCAGCATCAGGTAATATCCTATAGCTTACATAGCCCTGACCTATACCGGAAGAATCATTGACAGCAAGGAAACCTTTCATAGGATCCAGAGGTGGAAGCCCGGTCAGAGGATCAATACTCTGCAACAGCCAGAAGGCTTCTTTGCGGACAATATCAACACCTGCGGTCACCTGAAGCAGGATATCCAATGAATCGGTCAGGTCCAGCGTAACGGTATAATTGGCTATATTATCCGGTACTTCAAACACATACGGACCGAATCCGAAACTTCCGAGGCGCAGGCTAAGCGGATTGACCAGACTATCCAGCTTCTGTGTGATTTCCACCCGCTGAGCCGGAGCTGTTGCCAGCTCAGGATCATTTTCAAAGAAAATCACATACGGAAGCTGCTCATGTTTGCCAACCCAGGCAGCCTCACCATAACCGATCGGGCCAAGTATCTCATTCGGATCACAGGATGCATAAACCGGTACACATATAGCATCAGAGACCGCGTCACAAGCCAGATCCATTCTTCCCTGATCGCAGGCAATCCAGCACGCCGCAGCGCAACCAAAGCCCGCAACTCCAGTCCATGGCCCGGGCGGAACCCTCAGCATACAGGCGAGAGCAACTCCCAGACAACGTTTTTGACACATTTTACGACCTACCAGCAGTTTACAGGCCACATTGGTAATCGTGCAACAATTACCCATACCCGGACCTCCACCGCAATTAGGTCTGAAAATAGGAGAAGCACACCTTTCCAGACACTCTATCTCGGTTTTATTACATCCGCAATATCCCCGGAAAATCTTTTTAGGATCATTCGGGCACTGATCATTACAATCCGGAGTGCCATCACCATCCGAATCTTCATCCGGATTGCCGCAACCACAGGCACCCTCTGAGGTTTTCTCAGGATCGTTCGGACACTTATCCAGACAATAGTCCGGTGTACCATCGCCATCGGAGTCATCATCCGGCAGGTAGCACCCGCATTTACCCGGTTCTGTTTTCTGAGGATCATATGGACAACGATCCTGGCAATCCGGCGTACCATCTCCATCAGTATCTTTATCTTCTACCCCACAGCCACACTGACCGGGATCGGTTTTATTGGGATCAGACGGACATCCGTCATTGCAATCCAGCGTACCATCACCATCGGAGTCATTGTCCGGCGTATCACAACCACAGACACCGGGTTCTGTCTTACCGGAATTTTCCGGGCAGTTGTCAAAGCAATCCGGTGTACCGTCACCATCACTGTCTTTGTCCGGTGTACCGCACCCGCAGCTTCCCGGTTCCGTCTTATTCGGATCATTCGGGCACTGATCATAGCAGTCCGCAACACCATCGCCATCCGAATCTGTATCAGGAGTGCCACAGCCACAGATACCCGGCTGGGTTTTGTTTGGATCAAAAGGACACGGATCGATACAATCCGGAGTACCGTCTCCATCGCTGTCTATATCCGGAATACCACATCCACAGACGCCCGGATCCGTTTTGGCAGGATCTGCCGGACAGGCATCAGGCTGGCAATCATATACCCCATCACCATCAGAATCCGTATCCGGCACATTACATCCGCAAATACCCGGAGATACCTTGTTCCGGTCTGTCGGACAGGCATCCAGACAGTCCACTACTCCATCGCCATCCGAGTCAGCATCCGCCCGGTCGCATCCGCAACTACCCGGTGTTGTTTTAGACGGGTTCTGCGGACATCCATCCTTGCAATCAGGCACTCCGTCTCCATCACTATCTTTGTCAGAAACACCGCAACCACAAGCTCCCGGTTCTGTTTTATTCGGATCATTCGGGCAACGGTCACGACAGTCAGGGGTACCATCTCCATCGCTATCCGCATCATCTACTCCGCAACCGCAGGCTCCTGGTACCGTCTTATTCGGGTCATTGGGACATTTGTCCTTACAATCTGCCACTCCGTCTCCGTCGCTGTCTGTATCCGCTACTCCGCAACCACAATCCCCTGGTTCTGTTTTGTCCGGATCTGCCGGACATTTATCCAGACAATCCGGAGTGCCGTCTCCATCCGCGTCCGCGTTATCATCTTTTCCGCAGCCACATATACCAGGCTCTGTTTTTTTAGGGTCCAGGGGACATTTATCCAGGACATTCGGGGTTCCGTCACCATCCGCATCCTCCAGAGGAACATATTTTAACATGAGCGTATTCGCTCCGGAAAGTTCCAGACTAAAGTTTCCGAAAACCGAATTATGTTTCCGGAAATCGGAAAGGTCTATGGTAAAGGCAGCAACATGGAAGCCGGTAATACCCTGATCCGCAATTGCGATTGGCCATTGCTGTGTATGCATCGGATTCCAGTTGGCCGCAGATCCGGATTCATTGTCCGGATTCAGGGAAGTCACTTTTATCGTAAACGGATTACCCGCATTGGCATTTATAACCAATGTATTCGTAGTGCGAAGCAGATCCCAGCCCGGATCATTGCCTGCCTGACCGTTCATGTCATTGATTTCCCACAGATAGTTGCCATTCCCATGGAACACAATAGACGGATATTCCGCAGTTCCCGGACTATTACCCGGACTGAAATCATAACGTCCCTCAAGCTCTTCTTCATCCAGAAGGCCAGTCGCAATATAATTGTTCCGAAGCATGATTGTCGCAAAAGCAGCGGAGTCGTTAAGAAGCACCAGGTTTAATGCATCTGCAAACTCAGGCTGTAGCAACGCTCCTTTCCTTGTCTCTTCAATGACATCCAACTCGTTTTCAATAAACTGTTTTCTGGTCAAAGGTCTTACCTTCAGATAGCCTACGGGATAGGAACTGTATCGTGTCGCCCTTATAGAAATTTCAGCCTCCAGTATTTCGCCGGGTTTTACATCTCTTGCGAGCAATTCAGCTACTTGTAAATTTCCAACATCCAGATCCTCGCCTCCCGTCATATAATATTCGCTGAAATTGTCAATCTCTACCTGATCTCTGTATTCCTCAGGATAACGATCCGACATTTTTTTAAGATTAGGCGAGGTTCGGAAACGCTGTACCTGATCTTCCGCTGGTGCATATAATGCTACTTCCAGATAAGGTATATCAACATTCGCAACAGACTTAAGGGTAAACTTCCAGGTACCTACCGTGCCTACTCTCAGAGATGCCGGGGCAATTGTTCCATAAACCACTTCCGGTGAGGTCGGCTTTTCAACCTGTATACCAGACTCAAGACGTACAATTTCACCATCCGCATTACGGGCTACAAGGTTATAAACACCTTCTTCCGTATTGCTCAGATTCCAGCGCAGCCCAAGTTCCATGCTACTCTTAAATCTGGTAACAACCGCGTCAGCAACCAGCGCTTTTGTAACCGGATGCTCCAGATACAATGCTATTCCGGTACGGAAACCGGCACCCTGTACCTCATTGCTCACCACACCTTGTCCCAATACTGAAGCACGGGCATTGAGAATGGAGAATGGCAGTACTTCCGCCAGCAGGGTTATTTCCTGCTGTCCGTAATAGCTGTCCGGTGTTGTAATCAGCAGATAATAGGTCCCGGCTTTGGTTTCCGGAATCAGGATAGTCTGGTTCGGAACACCCTCATCTTTATAGATGTAATCATAATCATCCGGGCCAGGAACCCGGTCATACGCTATGTATATCTGATTATTGCCGCTGCTTCGGTTGCTCTTCAGATAGACAATCATATCCAGGTTTTCGCCAACGGCAACCTGATAATAAAGCCGCTCTCTGTAATCAAGCGGGCTCTTTACCGGCTCACCAGTGTGAATAACCGGAATCGAAGCATTCACCGTACTCTCAGACACCCCCGTATTATTTCCCAGATTTGTTTCCGGAATGGACTGTGTGGTATTGGTACGGGCCAATCCGAAATAATCGCCCGGCATTACACCCGGCATTTGATAGGTAATTTCCCTATTGACCGACTCACCGGGTTTGAGATCCAGATAATGGTCTCTGGTGCGAAGCAGGTAATCATTGGTTTCGATCAGCAACTGATCTTTGGAGAAATACGCGTCATCCCTGATCTGCCCGACCGCTCTTCCGCTACCCTGATTATGGACCTGATAGCTCACCGTAATTTGCTTACCCGGGATGGTTTTTTCCGGGATCACCACCTGACGGACAACAAGGTCAGAAGCTTCCACCGGGTTAATACGAATCAGCTTTGCATACGAATTATTATCTTCTCCATTGTATTCAAATACAGAGTTGAGATAATCTGCGATCGCTCTCAGATAATAATTGCCGGTCAGGTTGGCCGGAATGGTAATGCTAACTGTTGTATTAATCGAAGCACCTGGAGCAATGGTTTGCAATACCCTGCTACCTGTCAGACCATTCAGAATCGCTCCGTTGGGGTTGGCCGCCAGCTCCGTTTTAAAGCTCCATCCGCTGGCAGCAGTTGCTACTCCTGCATTTCGGATCACGAGGGTAGCCTGGACACGTTCGCCCGCGAGTACAACGTCCGGCACGATAATGCTATCAATAACCAGATCCGGAGTTTCCGGAATACGAATCTCAACAGGAACAGCGTAATAGTTATTCTTCTGCGTCGTATCATTGACAGGAAGTATTTCCATATTCCTTGTTGAAGGGTTCAGATAGGACCCTGTCCGGGCAATCAGATAATACGTTCCGGAAAGCGTATTGGCAAGATTAATCTTAAACTGTCCATTATATCCGGAAGCTGGCTCTAAAATTCCGTTTCTTCGCAACGAATGCAGGCTTACATCATCAGCACTATAAACAGAATCTTTGGAAAGTACCAACCGGTCCTCCCATAAAAGAGTTCCGGTAAAGCCTTCTCCGATATTTCGTACTTCGAAATCGATCAGCAGCTGATCGCCCGCGTACATGACTGACGGCACATTGCTGCAGAAAATCGCAAGATCAGAATAGACCGGACGTATATGAATCGCTTTATGAGCAAGGTTATTTCCCTCCTTATCATGCTCATATACTTTTCTCGTATTATCTGAATTGATTCGCAGGTAATAGGTGCCATGAACATGAAGCGGCAGTGGTAATTTACTGTCGTTGGTATATCCCGAACGGGCACCCAGTCCTGCCGGATTGTTGATCAGTACTGAGTCGGCTGCACTAAAATGACGGGCAAACGTTGATAAACGAGCCTGATTCGTATCCCTTACCAGTCCGTAGCTATCACTCCATGCCTGCGCTACAATAGTATCTCCCGCATTATAGCTTAGCCAGGAAAGGCTCAGCGTATCACCCTGGGTTACTTCCTGAGGTATATGCTCTATATTTCGGATCACCAGGTCAGGATAAGCTGCCAGTCTGATCACAGAAGGCGCTTCACTACGCAGGATGTTGTCCTTTTCGTAGGTATACTCGAAAACCTGACGGGAAGCATCCGCATATACATACAGATAAAACTGACCGCTTATACCATCCGGAATCTTCAGATGCAGCTCATCGGAATAGGTGTCACCAGCCTTTAAAGACGATCCGCCGGTACGCACTTTATAGCCGATTTCAACAGAAGCCTGCTGATTAAAGGTATCAAGCTGCGAGATATAAATCCGGTCAATCCAGGCATTTTCCACCGGAGCATTTGCTCCGTCGTTACTTACCGTCCAGCGAACCGGGACAGTTTGTCCTGACTGCATTTCCGCCGGCATCGACACCGCTTTTACCACCAGGTTCGGCGGTGGATTGAGATAAACCTGAATAGCTTTTGGTTCCGAACGGTTATTACTTGTAAACAGCTCATTGTCGATATCCCGGTCAGCATCTGTTCGCACATGCAGATAATAATCTCCGTAAAAGTCATGTGGTATCTTTACTCTGAATGTCTTATAGTATACGCTGTCCGGGCTGAAGTAATCCGGAGTATTGTACCATTGAGTAGTAACAGCAGCAGCATTTCCGCCCGGCAGATAGCAGCGGTCAGATGAAAAACGCTCCTTACGGAATCCAATAGTTTTGCCTTCCAGCACACGCACTGTTCCGGAGAAATATACCGGGTCCTGTCCTATGGAAAGCTCATCCGTCCAGACAGTATGTTCCAGATTGGGACAGGTCATGCCTGACTGAGTAGTACGATCAGTTACTTTTTTACCTTTTGCTTCAGCATTACCAATATTTTTTACCCCATAGGTTACCGTAATGGTATCTCCCCCAAACACAACCGCAGGTGCAGCCACACTCACAATCTGAAGATCCGGTGTAGCCGGTATCGATACATGAAGCGGATAGGCGTATCCGATATTGTTGGTAGTCGATGATTCAATCAGCCCGTTAAAAGGACGTTCTACCCGAACAAGGACATAGTAATCTCCAAAAACGGTTTGGGGCAGCTTAAATGTACCATAATTGGTATAACCCTGCCCGGGAACAAGGAAATTCAGCCGTTTTACAGTACCCAGTCTGATATCATTATTGTCATACAGCGTATCCAGTGAAAGGTATACTGTTTCATCCCAGTTTTCTGAAATGGTGCTTCCCTTACCGATATTCCGCACATCCCAGTTGACACTAAGATCTCCGGCTGAATAGGCAAAAACCGGAATCTGTACATTTTCGACAATCAGATCCGGAAGCTCTCTGACATGGAAAGCATATACCGGACTTTCTGTACTGTAACAGGAGTTTTTGGAAACTACCTGCCAGACATAATTTCTTCCGTAATCTAAATCCTTAATTTCATGACGTATACTAGACGTATTGGCAATGCGAGGGTTTACCGGACGCTCAGCAGTATCCGGCCAGATATACAAATCGTACAACCCTGAGTTGCTGCCTGGTCTCCACGAGATGGTAAATGGCTGCGTAAGATTTAATGTCTGATTTTCTGGAACTACATCCGATACTGTCATTGGCGGCACCGGATCGATAACTCTGATTTTCAGACTATCTCTGAATAAACAACCAAGGGAAGAACGTAAGTCGGCATAATAGATCGTAGTATCAACCGGACTTACCCGTATAGCAGAGCTGACCGCTCCGGTAGACCACACAACAGACTGTGTGTTGACTGTTCGGAGCTCAGTCTCATCCCCGCGACATAACGTCTGTGAGCCGACAGCCTGAATAGATGGTTTATTTTCTATCTGAATGCTCACCGGAGCTGAAACGGACTCACAGCCTCTCGCGTCACGATACGTAACGGTATAGTTTCCTTTTTCTGAAACCCATATGGCAGAAGCCTGACTTCCCTCAGACCATACTATATTTTCCGACTGGTCGGATGACAGACGTACAGAGTCTCCAAAGCACAGATTGAGCGAACCGGAATAGGTAATAACCGGAGCCGCAGGTGCAGGTGTCACATTAACCTGAATAAATACTGTATCAGTCACGGAACATCCCGCTCCGTTATCGGCAACAACACGATAGGTTGTATTTACGGTCGGACTTACTGTAATCCGGCCGGATATGACGCCGGTATTCCAGACAAACCGCTGAGCCAGTCCCTGCACGGAAAGTGTAAGAGGGCTGCCTGCACATACGGTGGTATCCGCACTATATTCAAGAATCTGCGGACGAGGTACTACATTAATGGTAATACTGTCTGAATAGGTACACCCTGCAGTATTTTCCATCGTTACTTTATAGGTAGTCAGCACAGATGGACTAACTTTCAAAGGCTGATTAACCGACCCTGCCTCCCAGGTCCATTCCGAGGCGTTCACAACCTGCAATGTTACTGTATCACCCAGGCAGACTGCCGTAGCCGGACTGGCTTCTACTCTTGGCTTAACCGGATAGTTTACCCGGAATATATCAGATACCGCGCTACATCCGGACGCATTGGTATGCCGCACGGTATAATTGCCTGTTCCGGAAACATAGCGGCTTGCTACGGTCAGATTATCTGACCAGCGAATATTAGATTCAACACTGGAAGTCAGCAATATGGAATCCCCAGGACATAAAGCGGTATTTCCCACCGCGCTGATCACGGGCTTTTCTGGCAGAGTCAGTACCTGCACCCGCACGGTATCATTTTTCACACAGCCATTCACATTGGTAATCCTGACACTATATATGGTATTTACTGTCGGAGCTACCTGTATTTGCGCTGAAGCTGATCCTGTGCTCCACAAATAGCTGCTGCCACCACCAGCTACAAGGCGCAGATTGCTTCCCTGACAAACTGTGGAATCCCTGAAGTTAAGCGAAGTAACCATAGCCGCATGGCTACGGACAATTACAGAAATCGTGTCATTGGCACTGTTCTGATCAGCTTCCAGATTACTGATAACTTCTATCCGGTATTCACCGTTTACGGACAGATCAACAGGCTTGCTGAATGTAAAGTTTTGCGATGCTCCCGGACCTATCGACACTTTTACTGTATCCTTTTCCCACTCACCGCTATTAACCCGGTAAGCAACCTCAAACCCTGCCTGAGGCAGACTTCCGAAATTACGAACAGCAACAGTTACATTAAGCGGTTCATTGTATCCGCACCCACTCAGCGGATTGACTACTGAAGCAATACCCACATCATTGCCTAACCCGGAAAACTCATCAGCTCCGATATCAGGAGTCGATGGATGTCTTGGATCTCCATCGATATCGGTGGTAATACCGGCAATAGGCCGGGCTGCGCCATTGAGCGCTTCCTGACGCACATGCAGATCATCATCCGCAGTAAAGAGAGGATCTACAGACAGTGACTGAGCATCCTGATTACTTGCCGTTCTCCAGGCAGTAAGATTGGCGCGCTCGCTACCCCAGTATCCAAGTTGGGTTCCGGTGCTAAACAGGTTATTATAGTTACTTTCTTCTACTGCCCCGACTGAGCCGATATTGACAGCATAACCACCACCCGTATTGGCAAAAATGTTATTGACAAAACGATTGCCTGCACCACCGCCACTTACTGCCAGCGCATTGCTTCCGCTGTGGACGCTTATACAATGTACACTATTGTAATATATATGCTGATAATTCGAGGCTGAAAGCTGAATACCGGAGATCTGAGCTGAACCTGTCAGTACAACAAAGTTATTGACTACCTGCCCTGGAGCAAATGCAGTACCCTGCACATTGGCAAGTATGATTCCATAACGACCGGTTGACTGCTGAATATGGTTTTTCAGAATACGTGTATTATTTCCGCACTGTGACAGATAAACAGCTGTATAATCCGAACGGCTTCCGGCAGCAACAAAACGGTTGGATTCTATTATACTTTGTCCGCCATACTGCAACAAGATGGCCCGATAAGACTGGCCGGTAAACTCATTGCCCTGAACTAACACTCCCGTTTCATAACCATTGGAGTTTCCGGAAAGATTAATTCCGTAGCTACCTCCTTTTATCAGGTTATTGATAAAACGTGTATCTGAATCTATATCCGCTCCTGAATAAATAACCGACTGTCCGGCCGTCGTTCCCGCGCTGGCGTAACCCTCAATACTATTATTAAGGAAGCGGTTGCCCTGCGCGCCATTTTGCAACAAGACAGCAACCGCATTGGTAGTACCGGTCGCCCGTATAGTTATTTTCTCGAACGTCATATGATCCGCTCCGTCCAGGGCCATCGTGTAGTTGCTCGCAGAAGTTGCAGACTGATAATACAATACTACAGAGGTGCTGTCTCCGGTAGCAGAACGATAGCTTATCGTATTGGTAGCAGAGCTCCCGGCAATCTGTGGAATACGGATCTGTTCATTATACTCTCCACTGGCTACTGTAAAGATAACCGGTCCTGCAATTCCTCCCATAACAAGATTATGGACTGTTTCTTCAAAGCTTGTGAACGTATCAGATGACTCTTGCCCCACTGTGTATTCTCCTTTCAACGCTGCATACAAATCATCGACCCGGATGGTGTCATTGCCGTTGCTTTCATCTTCCATACCGTTGGGACTGCTTACCCAGGCCCTGATAGTATAGGCAGTATTGATGGCAAAATCAGCATTTCCGATCTCAACTATTTTTGTTTTACCTTCATCAAGAGCACCAAGCCACTCGAAAACAGGCTGAGGCTGTCCGTTTATTTCCCAGTTGATCGTGACATTTTGCAAATTGTTGCCGGCATTATTAACCAGCGTAACAAGCACCGGATGATTTCCGGCTACAAATGGTTTCACAGGCGCTACTACCTGAAGCAGCCCTGCGTCAGCCAGAGCTGTACCAAACTCATCTGCACCAATATCCGGTGTATGTATATCCCTGCTTTGCCCGTCGATATCAACTGTTACTTCAGCTACAGCAATTCCGGCTGCATTCAGCGACACATTGCCCACATGCAAATCAGTCTCGGAAGCATATAGTGGGTCTGCAGAGATGGAATTCTGATCCCAGTTGCCGGACGATTGCCAGGCGGAAAGAGTTGCTCTGTTTCCACTGAAAAAGCCTATGCTGGCACCTGTTGTATACAGGTTGTTGTAATCCGAATCCAGACCGGTTGCTGAGTTGTACAATGCATAGCCACCCGCTGTATTCGAAAAGATGTTGTTTCTCAGCAATACAAACGAGCCGGAGCCATGAGTGATCTCCATAGCACGCGAACCTGTACCGCCCTGATATACATGAATATTATTATGGTAAATATTCAGATACGTATCATAGTAGCTGTATAGACCCGTAACATTCCCACTGCCACCGATGCTGATAAAGTTGTTCGAAACAAGACCCCGCTGGCTCGCAGATCCATATGTATACTGCATATAAGCTCCTGTACCCGCACGGCATTGAATATCATTTCCGCTCAGCACCAAACCGTTGTAGCAATACACCATGCTCATGCCAACATAGCTGCTATACGTCGATACGCCTGTTACATGATTGTTCTCCAAAACCGGGGCCGTCTGATAAGCCAGGGTGATTCCACGATAGTAATTGTTTACAATACGGTTGCCGCGGATTACCGTGCCCCGCTCCCTCGAGGACTCTGCTGTAGAGGTTCCCTCCAGCACTATTCCGTAGCTGCCGCCTTCTATGTGATTGTTGATAAACTGATTGTCGTTGTCAACGCTATTCGGGGAGAAGATCAGCGCACGCCCTGTTGAGGTGCTTGTCGTCGTCGAACTCGAAAAATAACAGCCCTCAAATACATTGCAATGCGCTCCGCTACGAAGATCTACAGCTATGCCATAGGTCCCGTTCGTGGGACGAAACGATACCTTGCGAAACTGTATGCCGTCAGCTCCGTTCAGCTGAACTATATAATTGCCGCTGCTGCCCGAGTTATACGTCAGCACAACCGAAGTGCTGTCACCGCTCTCCGGCTCAAATATCACCGGACGTTCACATGAGCTGCCCGGAAAATGATTGAGACGGAACTGCTCGGTATACGTGCCCGGCTTGATCTTAAAGGTCAACGCTCCGCTGATACCACCGCTGTTGAGAACAGTGGCAAGGGTGGAAAAATCTGCAAAGTCGGAGGACTCATCCCCTACTGTATAAACGCCACCCTTCACCTCGCTATACATCGCTCCGGAACGAAGCGTATCATCACTCTGATCGATATCCACCAGACCATTTACACTTTCTATATGAAGACGGATATCATACCGTATGATCTGCTTAAAATCTACCGTGCCGATCTCCAGCGTATCTGACTGACCAAGGTCAAGACTACCAGACCAGCTCAATGGCTCACGGATTTCGCCGTTCACATACCATTGCGCATTCAGAGAGGTCAGTACCGTGGTGCCGCTGTTCTTAAAGACAGCACGTATAGGATAGACTCCCTCGGCAAAAGGCACTTCCGGAACCAGCAGGGATACAAGCGCTCCGTTTGTACCAGAAGGTGTAAACTCATCAGCGCCAATGTCCGGACGCTCTCCTCTCTCCTCCCCATCAATATCCGTAGTCACCTCTGCTACCGCTATACCCGCACTGTCCAGGTCTGCCTTATTCACATGCAAATCAGTCGCTGAAGCATACAGCGGATCTACCGATAACGAATGCTCGTCCCAGCTACCCGCTGACTGCCACGCTGAAAGAGTTGTACGGTTACTGCTGTAGTACGCAAGGTTCGTACCCGTTGTATACAGGTTATTGTAATCCGAATTAAGGCTGGCCGCTGAGCTATACAATGCATAGCCACCCGCTGTATTCGAAAAGATGTTGTTTCTCAGCAATACAAACGAGCCGGAGCCATGAGTGATCTCCATAGCACGCGAACCTGTACCACCCTGATATACATGAATATTATTATGGTAAATATTAAGATACGTATCATAGTAGCTGTATAATCCCGTAACATTCCCACTGCCACCGATGCTGATAAAGTTGTTCGAAACAAGACCCCGCTGGCTCGCAGATCCATATGTATACTGCATATAAACTCCTGTACCCGCACGGCATTGAATATCATTTCCGCTCAGCACCAAACCGTTGTAGCAATACACCATGCTCATGCCAACATAGCTGCTATACGTCGATACGCCTGTTACATGATTGTTCTCCAAAACCGGGGCCGTCTGATAAGCCAGGGTGATTCCACGATAGTAATTGTTTACAATACGGTTGCCGCGGATTACCGTGCCCCGCTCCCTCGAGGACTCTGCTGTAGAGGTTCCCTCCAGCACTATTCCGTAGCTGCCGCCTTCTATGTGATTGTTGATAAACTGATTGTCGTTGTCAACGCTATTCGGGGAGAAGATCAGCGCACGCCCTGTTGAGGTGCTTGTCGTCGTCGAACTCGAAAAATAACAGCCCTCAAATACATTGCAATGCGCTCCGCTACGAAGATCTACAGCTATGCCATAGGTCCCGTTCGTGGGACGAAACGATACCTTGCGAAACTGTATGCCGTCAGCTCCGTTCAGCTGAACTATATAATTGCCGCTGCTGCCCGAGTTATACGTCAGCACAACCGAAGTGCTGTCACCGCTCTCCGGCTCAAATATCACCGGACGCTCACATGAGCTGCCCGGAAATGATAGAATGGAAACCTGCTCATTATACGATCCCGGTCTGATTCTGAACGTAACCGGGGCTGTAATGCCCCCGGCACTCAATGCTTCTACAGCTGTCCTGACCGTTTCAAAATCCGGTGCAAGTCCTCCAATCGTATAGATGCCGCTCAACGCAGGATACAGATTGCGTGCAGAAGTTGTATTGTTTCCCGGCACAATATCTGCGCTGCCATTGGGATCAATACATTCCAGATCAATATTGTATAATGTATATGAAGCGAACTCATATTGCCCCACTTCAATCTCCACAGTTTCGGCAGGCCGTATTACTCCGGTCCAGTTCAGATCTGCCTGAGCAATATTGTTTACCTTCCAGGTTATTTTCAGCGTTTTAACCGTATCAGCTCCTGCATTACGCAGCGCTATTACTACCGGCTGACGACCGGGAGCAAACGGAAGCCCGGGCGATACCACTCCCAATGCCTCTACATCAAGAGCTGTAGGAACAAATTCATCAGCCCCTATACAGGGGTGCTCGACATGCCTTGGCTCTCCGTCCATATCATGACTTACTTCACTCAATGCTGTTCCGCTTCTGTACAGAGCCACTTCACCGGCATGCAGATCGGTAGCCGAAACAAACCCCGGATTGATATAAACCGATGCCGCATCCTGTCCGCTGCTGCCCTGCCACGCTGCCAGATCTCTGTCTGACCCGCCCCAGCTGCCCATGGCTCCGGCATTGGAATTATAATAAGCGTTATGATCAGATATCAGCGGTGTGCTATTGGAGACATTGATGGCATGTCCTGAGTTGTTGTAAAAGATATTATTAAGAGCACGGTTGTTTGGACTATAATAAAGATTAACCGCAGATCTTCCGGATGTATTGGATACCCCGGACAAGTATACACTGTTGTGATAAAGTAGCTGATACTGGGAGTAGTAAAAATAAATTCCGGTTACTGACGAAGTACCGGATGCACTAATAACATTATTGGCTGTCAGGGCCTTTTTGTCCGAAGCAGACACACAATTCCGATAGTATAGGCCCATTCCATTGTGGATCCGGATCGTATTGGATGTTACCCTCATGCTGTCATTGACATAATAAAGGTCTATGGCAGCATAGCTGGTATTACTTTCACTTTGTACAAAACGGTTTTCCGAAATCACCGGATAGTTCTGATAGCGCAGATAGATCCCGCGGTAGCCCTGCCCTGCGAAGGTATTACCCTCCAGAGACAGACCGGACTCCCTGCCTGAAGCAGCTTCGTAGTACATCCCGTAGCTGCCACCGTCAAACATATTGCTTATAAATACATTATGATTATCCTGTGCCGCACCTGCCGAATAAATCAATGCATAATTGGCAGACGAGGAAGTCGTCCGGATGCCGGAAAAGGTATTGTTCTCAAAACGATTGTATTCCGCAGCACCGGTAAGCACTACAGCCTGCGCATGATTCGGGTTGAGCGCTTCAATTTTAAAATTTCTGAAATCCAGAAAGTCTCCCCCGTTAATCAGGAGCGTATGGGGTGCAGAAGGATTGCCGTTGTAACTTAAGACAACCTGCGCTGCTGGTCCTTGCTCTGCCTCAAAAGATATCCTGTTGATTGCAGAAGCTCCGGAGATAGCAGGTATGCTTACCTGTTCATTATAGTTTCCGTCCCGGACAAGAAGGCGGACAGGACCGCTGATGCCATTGGCCGACAGCGCATCAACAGCTTCCTGCCATGTGTCATAATCCGGATTTACTCCTCCTATGGTATAAGTCCCCTGAAGTGACTGAGCAAACGCTCCTACATGAAAAAGGAAGGAAAAAATAACGCACAACAAAAAATGCTGCCACCTGATTTTTTTCATAAAAGTATGATGTTATAAGAAATATACATTTTTCAATATCCTGTATGTTTCGCCCGACATTAAAACCATATCGTCAGCTTAGCACCTGTCACCGGCATTCGTTAAAATGTGCATACATCAGGAAAACATAAACAAATAAAATATACCCGCTCAATTACCATAGCCTGGTTTGCAAAAACATACAAAGCAAAATGGCGGCAAATTTTATAAAAAAAAATATCATTTGATATCTAAAAAGAACATTTTTTTCATTACAATAAGGCAATCAATAAAATTTTTACCAAAAAAATGGCTATCAACACCTTTCACCCTATCCAGTCAAGCGCGTTGAAGGGTAGCAATATGTATTCAATATGCCCAAGGTGGATAAAAATCAGAAAAGCATATTTATCCGCGATTTTTCGGGCTTTCCTGTACGCTTCTGAATATTGCTCCGGAACAATTACAATAGTCAGATCATTGTGTCCGGGATAATCAATAACTTTTCCGCTGAAGTAATACCGCGCCCGGCGTCGGTCATATTTCAAAACAGAACGATATGCCTCCCAGTCTGCCGCCTCATTCTTGAGGATAACATGAACCACATCGTAACTGGTGATAATAAGAGCTTTTCCGGCACCGGTTTTCATTTCAATACCAATCCTGCTGAATTCAAATTGTTTGCAATACGAAACAGTTTTTTCTTCGCAGAAGGGGTCCACGAAAGCTTAAAAAGAGCATATACGAAATTGAAATTTCCTTCGGTCTCTATTTTCCAGGACTAAGAAAATAATAAATCATATAATCCAGAATAAGATTCACTTTCCTCACTCTGATAAAATCAGACAGAAGTGAAATTATTTTCAACAAAACAGGCATGACCGATATTTATATTGTATGTTTCGAAAAAATACAGATCAATCAGGTAACTTTTAAAATGACCGGAAAGACTTTTTTTGTGATCCATCCGGAATATCTGTTCCGATTACAACTATTCTGCCTGTTTCTTTTTTACCTGATCAGCCTGCCTCTTACCGCCCAGCGTGACAGCTCATGGCAACAAAAACCCTTACTGAACCTGGAGGGTTACGCAGATATATTCTATCTGTATGACTGGAACCGGCCGTCAGGTGAGTTCAGACAGCCGTTTCTTTTCAATTACAACCGGCACAACGAATTTAACCTCAATCTTGGTTTTCTGAAATTAAGCGCTGACCATCAGCGTTACCGGGCAAACATAGCCTTGCAGGCCGGTACCTATGCCAATGACAATTATGTAGCAGAACCGGGAGTACTCAAAAATGTGCTGGAAGCCAATATCGGCATTTCGCTGCGTAAACAGAACAATCTCTGGCTCGACGCTGGAATATTTCCCGCACACATTGGCTTTGAAAGCGCCATTGCTTTGGACAACTGGACCATGACCCGCTCCTTGTCCGCCGAATGCTCTCCCTATTTTCTGACCGGAACAAAGCTCAGCTGGCAACTGGCAGAACGCTGGCAGATTGCCGGCCTCCTTGTCAACGGCTGGCAGCGTATTCAGCGGGTCAGAGACAATTCCCGCCTTTCACTGGGCACACAGATCAGCTATACAACCGGCCCGGGAATGACACTCAACTGGAGCACATTTGCCGGTACGGATGACCCGGACAGTACAAGGCGCATGCGCTATTTCAGCAATCTATACGGACAATTTGAATTACATAAACGTGCAGGTCTGATCCTGGGATTCGATATCGGTTTTCAGGAACAGCAGGCCGGAAGCGCTGCTTATCACCATTGGTATATCCCGGTGATCATAGGACGCTATACGATCAGCGAGCACTGGAAAATAGCCGTTCGGGCCGAATATGTTAACGACCGAAACAGCGTCATTGTGCCGGCTCCCGCCTTCACCGGTTTCCGGACAACAGGTCTCTCCTGCAATGCAGATTATGCTCCCGCAGACGGTCTCCTCTGCCGGACAGAAGTCCGATGGTTCAGCAGCCCGGACCAGCTATTCCGGGCCGGTGATACATTCCGTCGGCAAAGCTTCTTTGCAGGCGCTTCGCTGCTCATCCGTTTCAGCAGCCAGTGGCAGGATAATAAATAGCAGGCAACAGAAAGACAGCTTCTGTGTTTGATGGTAAAGGCATTAAAATAAATTTATGAGAAAAATAAGCACGTTTTGCTTCCTGACTATCAATGGCTATTATAAAGGTAGCAAGGAAGATATAAGCTGGCATATCCACAGCGAAGAAGGTAACCGCTTTTCCGAAGAACAGCTGAAATCAGGCAATGTATTGCTTTTTGGAAGAGTGACCTATGAAATGATGCAGCAATTCTGGACTTCGGAAGAAGCCCGGAGCAGGTATCCCGAAGTGGCGCGTATGATGAACGAAGCCGAGAAGGTTGTCCTGTCACGGACCTTAAGCGCCGCCACCTGGCAAAACAGCCGGCTCATAAGTGAAAACGCCCTGACTGCCATCCGGCAATTCAAAGCTACAGCGGGTAAAAACATCACCATACTTGGCAGCGGAAGTATAGTACGGCAGCTTAGTGAGATGGCCATGATTGATGAATATCAGTTTATGATTGACCCGCTCGCCATCGGGAAAGGCACCCCTCTTTTCGAAGGGCTTGAGCATACTCTTTCGCTTAAGCTCAAAGAAACCGATATACTGCAAAGCACCGGCACCCTGTTGCTGACCTATGAACGCAAGGACTAAAGAATCAGGACTCATATTCTCCCTCATGTGCTCCCTGGCTGCCGATGCAGCTGCCATGAACAACAACCGGGAACATGGATGCAGCGTATAATCCGGATTATCCGGTTTCTCCATGACGAAAAAAAACAGGCTCTATATTCTCAGTGGTCTTGGTGTAGACAGCAGGGTTTTCAGAAAAATGGATCTGAGTTCCTGGGAAATCGTCCATATTGAATGGATTGCACCGTTGGAAGGAGAATCAATCAGTCAGTATGCAGCACGGCTGTCTGCCTCAATTGCCGATCCCAATCCGGTTTTGCTCGGACTTTCTTTCGGAGGCATGGTAGCGACAGAGATAGCAAAGCAGCGACCAAAAGCTTTTATTATCCAGATTGCTTCTGCCTTAACCCGATATGATCTCCCCGTTTTGTATCGGCTTACCGGAAAACTATATCTGTATAAAATACTGCCAGCCCGGTGGCTAAAATGGTCAAATCCCGTCACTGAATGGTTTTTTGGTGCAAAAAGCCGGGAAGATAAAAGCTTACTGAAAGAAATTCTTCAGGATACTGATACGCTTTTTTTAAAATGGGCCATTAAAGAGATTGCATGCTGGAATAATCGTACGGAACCAGCTTTATACTTTCGGATTCATGGAGAAAAGGACAAAATTATACCTGTAAAAAAAATGGCCGGGTATCAGATGATCATAAAGAATGCCGGGCATTTCATAACCATAAGTCATGCCTCTGAGGTTAGTAAAATTCTGAAAGATCTGCTGCCATCATACGCTCCTGAACCGGAGATATGACATGCCTGAACTGTTAGTTGCCTGAGGCTCCCAAAAGTAACCGCAGCCAGCAGAGACACGCAGGCTACATCTTTGAGCCTTAAGCTTTAACCCCTCCCTTCTAACGATTAAAAAACTAAAAATAAACTAGTTAAAAAAATAAAACACCTTTCTCTTTTACACCATATCATACATACCGGCTGATCTTGCTGGTCAATATTCCCTCGCGGCTTATAAAACGATCATATACAAAAAGAAGCATCAGAAAAAACGTAAGCGTTATAAATCCGGCGAGCCCGGTTACTCCCACCTGCAGGTCATTGCCGCCTTTGACAAGCATGGAGGCAATCCCTGCAATGGCATTTAATGTACCATGCATCACAGAAGCCGCAATTACTGATCCTGACTTAATGGTTATGTACAGAAAGAATCCACTCAGCAATATGCACCATACCGTCATCATCAGTACCCCCGTCTGCGGATGCTGAGGATAATTATGGCCCATCAGAATCAGGGGAGCATGCCAGATGCCCCATATAAATCCAATCAGGACAGAAGCTTTCAGAAAATACATATCACTAAACTCCCGCAGCAGAAAACCTCTCCAGCCAAGCTCCTCTCCAAACCCGGCGATTGCATTGACAGTTATTCCGGCGATCAGCGCCTGAAAAAGTATCAGCCACACGGGATTAAAAGGAAGATTTTCCAGGGATTCTTTCATTTCCCCAAGCTGTTGGGATGTCATCACCTCCTGATACCGGCTGATCATACCCTCCATGGCCGGACTGTAGCTGACATCTGAAAACAGCCACACACTGACCGGCACTGTGCAGAAGCTGATCAATGGCATGATCAGCCAGGCAACAAGAAACCAGCGGTTAAACCTGAATGATACCAGCAGATCGCTTTTGATTTTCTCCTTATATATCAACTTTTTGACAATTAATACAGCTACAGTCGGAACAAACATATACGCGACTCCCAGCAATATAAAACCAGCACGACCGGTATGAATATCTCCGTTTAATAGTCTGAAAATCCCGGCCAGCAAAAAACTGATACCAAAAGTCAGCAGTAAAAAAAGTAAGGTTCTGTTTATCGGCTTCATTTTAAAACTTCGTTTATCGGACTGTCCCTGACTGAATAATTATAATAACCTTTTCTCCCGGAGCTCTTTCGGAAAGGTATGGACAGCAACATCGGAAACGTTACCGGCACAAGCCAGATTATCGTATATACAGGCAATACTACGGTAGTAATAGTTGATACCGTATAGTGCCGAATACATAATACAGACTGGCCGATGACAACCTGAGAGGCAGAACCAGTCTTTCAATACTCAATCCGTCTTAATTCTCCGATCCAGACGGTACCCCTTACAAATGAATATATCGAGGTTTCTTCTCCCTGTGGATCCGAAAGTCTGGAAATCCGGTGAGGCTTCTTTAGCAGCTGTTCAAATCGCTTCTTCGCCTTTTCGTAATTCTTACGGGATACATAGCTTCCGGATAGCCCCGGCTCGTTATCGGAAAAGTGGTCTTCATCTGTTCCGGCTTCCCAGTCAAACAGCTCCATACGCTGTTTCAGGCAGCCATAGTGATCCGGATTGATTATGCGTCTTTCGACCGGTTTGGGAAACATGTTTTCGTAAAAATCCATCTGTTCACCAAGAGCACAAACAACCCGCGACATAGAAAACCGGGGTTCGAAAAGCCATATTTTCAGATAATAGGACTGCCCGGTTTTATCCAGCTGCGCTTTCCAGCTTTCATATATATCCAGAAGACCGTTCAGAATTTTCATCCTGGTTTTTCCTTCAGGTTCTTGTATATACTCATGAGACTTCCGGAAAACAACAGAGAGGTCCGCATAGGCCTTGCCCATGCAGGAAAGCATATCAGATATTTTCAGCGTATCAACCTGCCTGTCAATGGCTCTCCATCTTCTTTTATGTCCGCGAATTTTCTTCCGTTTCACAGGGTTAGTAAAAAAAAGATTAAACTTTATTTAAACACTAATAAGTAACTTCTGCATAGCCGGAAGAAGGCACTTCATATTCGAAAACTACTTGGTCATTAACATTATTGTATTTCACAATATAATTACTTTTCTTTCTACTGTACAGCTATTTTCAAAACAATCCAGATTAATTTTCCGGTTTTCATTCCCACTAAGACCAGACTTGCCTTTATATCATATCACAGTCGGATAAGTTTCTGTCTCCGGCTCTCCCCTTCTCAGCATATGCTTTTAACACTTTCACGACAATTCCGGCAAATGCAACCATTTCACCACCCATATAACAAGTAAAAAATCAATGTTTTAACATATAAAAAAACGATCTCGCATAAAATGACTCAAACAAAATATGTAGTATATTTATCTGGCAGAACTTTTAATAATCTGCCTGTATTTTTTTTAAACTACACTTTTAAAATCAACTACAATGAATGCGCGTTTTTTACGATTTACTATGATCATCCTGCTATCCATCGGGATAATGACTGCCTTCGCACAGCAAAAGCGGCAAAAACTGTTTCCTTCGCAGCTAGACCGGGCCTCATGGTTCGGAGAAGACCTGCTTGTCAGAGACAATACGCTCTTTGTTTCCGATCCCGAATGGAAAAAAGACGGGACCGGAATCCAATGTACTGTTGGCTACGGCGCCTTGTCCATCTTCAAAAAGAGCGGCAATGGTGACTGGACCATCAATCAGGTGATAAAACATACTGCCAACACAGCAATAGAAAACAAATTCAGCCGGAATTTTTCCTACAAAAATAATGTGCTGGTGGTATCTTCGGAAAGAGAAAACTATGGCTCTACAACCCGGGCCGGAGCGTTCTATCTGTACAGGAGAGACCATACCGGCAGCTCATTTACCCAGGTAGCCAGAGTATTTTCACCTCAGATACAAAAAGATAATGAATTTTCTTCCGGCGGAGTAGCTACAAACGGTCAGCACATAGTCGTATATGATTTCAGAAGACAACTCCTGTACCTGTTTGAGATACAGGGCAACAGTGTCATCTACCGAAGCAGCATTTCTGCAACCGGCTCGTGGGTAAAGGGTATCACAGACGAAAACATCGTGGTAGTGACACAGCCCAACTCTTCAAGCATACGACTGTTCAAAATTACAGGCAATTCACTTCAGGCCGTAACAGTATCCGGCATTACGGCAGCCACCATGCATGGTTATACAGGACATGCCTCGGTTGATGGCAATACTATTGCGCTTGGTATGTACGGACAGACTTACGGTGGCCCCGTCACAGGCTGGTATAACACCTACTATATCAAAGTACTGAAGCTTCAGAACTCCATCGTACAAAGCAATGACAATATTATGTTCCCCCATTATACAACAGTGTCAGGCTCCTTCTCTGATGTATATGTCAGAGAAAACGATGGTATTGTGGTATCCTTCAAAAGAACCGATGCGTCCCCTGATATTACGCGGGCTTTGCTGCTGAAATATCATGAGGGCACATATCTTGCAGCTGACGGAGCCATGCTGTCCGAACCTGCTGATCTGGCCAGCTACGGAGAATATTACGGCACAGGCGTAGCCTACGACGGGACAGATATGTTTGTCAGCGATATGCGGGACAAAACCAACTACAGTGCCAATGGCTCTCCATGTACGGCACAGAGCGCATCAGGTGCTGTATATGTATACAGCGTAAAAGATCCACTCGAATACTCGGTAAACGGCTCCCAAAAGCTTACCTCCGTATTGGGGCAATCATCTTCCCAGGCAGAACGGTATGGATATTCAAACGCTATCAACGGCAACTGGGCTTTCTCATCCAGCTTCTACGATTCTGACGCCAATATTGGAGCCGGAGCTGTTTCCGTTCTGAAAAAAACCGGGGGACAATGGAAGTTTATCAGAAAGCTATATCATGATATATCCGATACATACGCCCAATACGGACGCGCTACAGATGCGGACGATGCTATTCTTGCTGTAGGTGTCCCCAATATGACAACCGGAGGCTATACCTCCAGGGGCGAAGTAGTGCTGTATACCATCTCTACATTAGAATCCAAATCTCCTCACAAAACTACTATTAGCTGTCCTGCTACTATCGGATATCAGCAGTTCGGGGCTTCTGTAGCAATCGACGGCGACTACCTGGCTGTCGGAGCAACCGGTGATGCAAGTCAGGGAACCGGTACGGGCGCGGTATACATTTTCAGGAAGAACCTGTCCAATAATACCTGGGCTTTTGTACAGAAGGTCACCGCTTCCAATGCCAGTTCGTTCAGCAATTTCGGGACTTCCGTCGATCTGAGCAACGGATGGCTTATGGTGGGGGCGCCATATACCAACAATGCACGGGGCATCTCTGCCGGAACAGTCTATTTTTATCAGCTATCCGGTTCCTCCTTCGTAGAAAGAGCCCAGTTCATACCACCGGTCACCAGAGATTATCAGTACTTCGGAAATTCAATAAGCCTTCATAACGGCAATGCTGTCGCAGGATTACGAAGCTATAACAGCTATAGCGGAGCCGCGTATACCTATACAGTCAACGGAACCTCCTGGACGCCAACGACCGCATTGTATGGAGATGGAGCTACAGGAGCCCACTTCGGAATGGATGTGGCCATTAGCGGAGACAAGCTTATCATAAGCGCTTCCAATCACAAAAAGATATTCAAATATCAGAAGCAGGGAGCAAACTGGGTATCTTTAGGCGCCCTTCAGATCAATGCATCATCGTCTCCCGGAGCAGATATCGATCTGAGCGGTGACGATGCAATAATAGGCGCCCCCTACTCCAACAACGACCGTGGCGAAGCCTATCTCATCAACTTCTGGAATATCAGCGGAGCACGTCTGGCAGCAGATGAGCATATGACAGACTTTTACAGCGCTGACGAATCCGGCATCTCCCTCTTCCCTAATCCTGCCCCGGGAAATCGCATCAGCATAAGCGCGCCCGAGGCTATCCTGCAGGTCAGGGCGTACCACCTGATGGGCACAGACACAAGTACACTGCCTGTATCCAATGGTCAGGTGGATATATCTTCCCTGAGCGAAGGCTTTTACACCATACAAATCGAAACCACGGAAAAAATCTACACGAAACGACTGATTGTAAAGCAGGCGAAGTAATACGATCAACATCTGTACTATAAAACAGAGCGATTCCATATGGAATCGCTCTGTGAAATACAATTAAACAAAACATCCATTTTTGCCTGGTCTACAAAAATTATCAGGTTTTTATACAAATTCCAGCAGGGTGACAAATAAAAACTCATAGCTTTACATTTTAAAAAATCCTGTACAAAAACAAATTAAAAAAGCATCGGTATATAGCACTGCTTAAAAACCGTACACTAAGTAAAGCTCCTTAATAAACATCTTATATTATTAATTTTATTTTTTATGAGGACATTTTGCATCGTCCAGATATTAATCTTTGTCCGGCTGTTTGCCATCGCGCAGGTAAAAATGAGTGATTATATGCCTCAGAACGGAATTTTACAGATTGCCGGAATATATCCACACCAGAACGGTTTTTATACCATCGATGAATACGATACATACGACAAGAAGCACAAGCTGACCAGCGCCAGTTATGTAGAAAAAAACGGAATCAGCGACTATGACAAAGACCTCAATCTGAATTTCAGGATTATTTTCCCCAAAAAAATCAACGGTACCATAGCCTATTACAACAACTGCCTGCACGTAGACGGCACCTACTATCTTTTTGTAGAAACACTCGAAAAGGAAGGCGGGGAAAAAGTTGTTAACCTGTATGGTCTTACCTACAATCCCAAATCCGAAGAATGGAGCCAGCCCAAATGGATGGTGAGCAGACCGGGCGGCTGGCTGGCAAGGCGTAATAGCAGCTTCAATGTTCTGTACAATGCTGCTATAAAAAAATTCAGGTTACTCTCCGATATATACCGGTATCCGGATCCAAACCTGATCACATTTCATGAATTTGATACACAGCTGAAAGAAACAGATAAAAAGGAAACAGAAGGGCCGGTTCCCAATTCATTTCTTTCGAAGCACTACCTGACCGACGATTATGATTATTTCTTCTATAAGGAATATTCCAAAGACGGTATCTCCATAGTCATCGGAGAAACAGCAAAAAAACAACACAGTTACTGGCTGGTTGTACGCAACATCAGGAACGGGAAAACTACGCGGTTTCCCTTTGATCCCGGCTTGTACGACCTGGAAGGAGGCCAGTTTACCAGCCGGGGCGGTAAAACCATATTTTACGCAGATGTCATCAGTACCGAAGAATCAAAGAAAGAATACAAAGAAAAGCACAACAAAATCGGATGGCTTGTAGCCGATCTGAGTAATATGGAAAAGCCGGCGACTACTCTGATAAAGTCCACTGACTTTTTTGGTCAGCCCAAGGAAAAAAGAGCGCCTGCCATCCTGGCCACTTTCAGGTATTACTTCGACCAATCACAGGAAATCCGGTGGACACACCTGCTTCCGGCAACGGACGGATATTTTATCCTCATCGAAAATGAGACAAAAATATACAGCCAGTCAGACAGAGGTTCATATATAAGCTATTTTTCCTACGACAATATAGTAGTCATCAAAACCGACATTAACTTCAATATTGTAAATGAAGAAGTTATATACAAATCACAGGTACGATCCCCAAAATTCCGGAATGAGGTAAGCCACTGTCTGGTATGGGACGACAGCGAACAACTGCGATTGTACTATAATGACAATGAAAAAAACCTAAAACTACCTGAAGATGAGGAAAAATTAAAAGTATTCAGCGTTCACCAACTGGATAATGGAGTTTTCAGAGAAGTAATTATCAAGGAAGATGGCAGTCTGGGTCCCGACCGCGAACTGCTCTCAATAAACGAAAAAGAAGCACTCGTTCCATGGACAAAAAGTGTATACGGTCACTTTGACGGCAAGCTCTATTTTATGGCAAAGCAGCACGGGAAAAACCACCCGGAAGCAGGAAAGATAAAAATCCTTGAAATAAAAAAGTAGCCATAGCCATAATCAGGCGCTTGCTTCGCTCTATACCCTGATTTACTTTTTTAATTGTTTAAAAGCTCAAAGATCGCGATGTATTCGATAGCCTGACAGCCAGTTCCGGGCTTGCTCAGAGCTTATACATTTTCAGTATTTACTCCGGGAATACCCTGAAAAAAGACGAAAGTACACATAGGATAATGGAATCAATGGCCCGACCGGGCTATTGATTTATTTTATCTCCGGATATTTACACAACCGGAGTCTTTTTAATATGATACTCAGCTGACATTAATCAATGCTAAACGAATACACCCGATTATTCCAGCACAATTCTTGTTCTCTGTACACTATTGTCCCGCTTTTTTATGACAAGCAGGTAAATCCCTTTGGGGCATTCCGGTGTAATAGCAAAGCTGACCGGAAGTTCCCGGGGTTTTCCGTCAGTCGAATACAGACTGATTTCCGCGACATCATCCGGTCTGTCAAGATAAAATGTACCGGAGCTTGGATTGGGAAAAACCATGATTGCATCTGACAGAGATATGCTCTGAGGCAGAGACGTTATCAGATCATAAAAATAAAGGTATTCCGTATCCTTCCGGTAAAAGTAGGTAACAGGATCCCAAATCTCATACAAAGCCGTCTGCATTCTGCCATTCTCCAGAACCCGGGTATGGAAATCGGCAGGAACTGCCAGAGAATATCCGTTCTGAAACTCTTCACGATAGCGTTCATAACCCGTCTCATCATAATATATTTCTCTGGTATACAAATCATTGACTTTTTCTATCACGACCAATTCCTCATACTGCCACTCTGTATACGCTATAGTATCTCCGGCAACTCCTGTCGTTAAAGCGGCCAGTCTCCTGTTATGATCATCATATATCACTGACTGAAAAGTCGTGTCACCGGATACACCAACACGATAGTAAGATCCCAACAGCATTGAGTCCGGATTGGTATCATTATATTGGTGAAACCTGAGATCAACTCTTTTTTCCCTTAAGGTAGTACGTTCATTCAATACCTGATAAATTGATATGGTATCCAGCACGTTCTGTCTGTAGCCAAACTCTGTTATTTCGCTTAGCACAAGTCCTCTGTCTGCAAAGGAGTACGTCAGCTTTTCAATCCGTTTCACCTGCCCGGTTTCTTTTCTGTCATATTTCCATCGGACTGAAGGGTTTTTAATGACTGTCTGACCTTCAGATACATCCCGGAAGTTATGCTCCACAAGCGTATGATAGCGATCATACAGCCATTCTTCATCCTGTCTCCACTCCCCCACTTCCTCCTGATACTGATTCCGGATAAAATAAGTCAGCCGGTTATGGCTGTCGTACTCAAACGAACAGGTAATCGTAACTGGTCTTGGATCAATAATATTAATAAAAGTAAGGGGTATATCATCCAGCAGGCCAACATTGGTTTTGACATGCTTTTTGACCCGACCAAGCGAATCATATTCGATAAAATGGTTGTAATAATGAGCTTTAACCTGCGTGTGGTATTCATAATAATATTCTTCCACTCTGGACGGCTGACCATTCAGAGGCAGATTCTTCTCATAATAGAAAGGAAGGCCGTTAATCTGACCGCGGCTTATTTCCGGAATACACAGCAGTACTACAACAAAGAAAAAAACGGCATACCCGGTCAGTAAAACAGGCTTTTTCATTTTATCCGGACAAAACAATGTAATATATATCATAAAAAACAATTACCAGTAAGTCTATAAAGCTATACCAAGGAGTTGCATCCTTCCCATACAGACCGGCATCAGCAAAGTCCTTATTTTGCAATAATACAATATTTTTTTGTATTTTATTTTGCAAACATTTTTACCATCATTATATTAGCACTTTAATTATTAGATATATATCCAATATATATCCCGCTTACCACTATTCAATAAGAAGTCCTTTGAGTCGGAGTTTTACAGGCCTTCTGTGTTTACTTTTCCATCTCACAAATCGTTTCTGCCATAAAAGGCATAATGTTATATTAAACTCATTTTAGTATGAAAACCACATTATCAAGAAGGGATTTTTTAAGTCTTGGCAATAAACAGGACCCGCTTTTAAAAAACATAAGCCCCCATGCCAGAGGCCGCAGCAATGGCAGTCCCCATGCCCGCATACAGGCAGACGGCTGCACGACCACCTCTTCAGGTGTAGAAGCATATTCAGGTCCGTTTGGCAGGACAGAGCTCATCCACCTGCTCAAGCGAGCTACCTACGGAGTCAAAAAAACAGATCTGGATTATTTTGCCGGAAAATCACTTACGGAAGTTGTAAATGAGCTGACATCCGGCTTACCCACCGCTATTCCTCACTATCCACTGCGGGAATATGATTCCACTGTGGGCAGAAACGGTGATGGATCGGTGGATTGGGGTGGGGTGGCCCCCGGTGAGGAATGGGGCAGACCGGAACATGTTCTTTCCGGCAACGGCGGGCAGCTGGGCATTTCGGATCCGACCGCTGACAACTTCTGGCGGGACCGGTCATTACAGAAATGGAATATAGGCCTGGCACTGAATCAGGGACGAAGTATATACGAAAAGCTCGTCCTGTTCTGGCTCAATCACTTTGCCATGAACTCTGTCACGCTGAACTACTCGCAGCGATCGTTCCTTTATACGAAGCTTATCCGGGAAAATGTCAATGCTGATCTGAGAGAGCTTGTAAAAAGCATTACAAAAGATCCTGCCTACCTGATGTATCTGAACGGACAGGATAATACGTCCAACTATCCGGACGAAAATTTTGCACGTGAAATCCAGGAACTCTTCTGCATCGGCAAAGAGGTACCATTTGACAAGCGGTATACCGAAGAAGATGTAAAGATTTTTGCCCGGTGTCTCACAGGTCACAAAGGAATTATGTTCAGGCAAGGTGTCCCATACAATTTTCTGGGTGCTGATTATGGTTTCAACCCTATGGATCATGACTACGGCGTAAACCACCTTCCGGCCAGACCGGCCAAGCAGCTCTCCCCTTTTTACAGCAACAGAGTCATACAGGACAGTCCCCGAAATTCAGCTACAGCCGGCGACAGCGAGCTAAATCAGCTGGTCGATGCCATGTTTGACGATACAGACAAGAACATTGCCACGCTGGCCGGCACAGCATTTCAGGGCTGGTCGAGAGCCGATATCGTCGCTGATTTTATTGTCAAAAAAGTGTATCACTGGTTTGTATTTTCCTATATCGATGACAATATCAAAGCCAATGTCATAAAACCATTGGCTGATCTATACAAGCAAAGCAGCTTCCGTATACTTCCCGTGGTAAAAACCCTCCTGGCCAGCCAGCACTTTTTTGATATGCGCCACAGAGGCGCCATGATCAAAACACCATATGATGTAGTGATAGGACTGCTGCGAACCACCAACGGAGAAATTCTGGCCAATGTCAGCGATGTAAAGCAACGCTATTTTCACTACAACGCATTGCATCAGCAAACTCTTGGCATGGCTATGGGGGCCATTGAGTCGCCCAATGTTGCCGGCTGGTCGCCCTATTATCAGGCTCCCCAGTTTCACGAGCTGTGGATAAACTCCGACACATTGCCCAAGCGCCAGGATTTTGCAAAAAGATATTGCGGCAACGGCGGGGCCGGCACATGGTCATTTGATGCGTTTCAGCCGACACTGAATCACATTGAGTTTTGCAAGACCCTCTCCAATCCTGGCGACCCCAATGTCCTGATAAATGAGCTGGGTGAATTGTTTCTGGGACTACCTCTCACCACCAATCAGAAAGATACATTAAAGTCACAGACTCTCCTGACCGGGCAAAGCAATGACAACTACTGGGCACAGGCCTGGAACGCCGCTATTGCTCCCAACTCCTCCATACAGCAGAGAAATGTGGTCACAACCCGTCTCCGGGCACTATTTGACGTACTTGTGAGGCTTGAAGAATTTCAATTAACCTGAAAACTTTAAATCATCTCAACCATGAATCGCAGAAAATTTTTAAATAACGGAATCAAGGCATGTGCCTCCACGCTGTTCGTAGAACAGTTTTTCAGAAAACAGAGTCTTTTTGCCCAGAACGCGTTTCTGAAAGCCATTGCCGGATCATGCAGCGACAAGATTCTGGTCGTGGTGCAGCTGTTTGGTGGCAACGATGGCCTCAATACATTCATTCCTCTTGACCAGTATGCCACCCTGCAGGGTGTCCGCTCCAATATAATGATCCCGGAAAACAATCTCCGGTTTGCCACCTCGGTTAATAACGGCATGGCCTCACTGGGCAGCCGGTCCACAATTTCCGGCAAATACGCCGATCTGGCTTTTCATCCGGCTATGGAGGGATTGTATGATCTGTTTGAAACCGACAGAATGTCGGTTGTAATGGGCTGCAGCTATGACAATCCCGACTTTTCGCACTTCCGGGCCACGGATATCTGGATGATGGGCGCTGACTCCAATGAGTTTCTGCCTTCCGGCTGGATTGGCAGGGAGCTTGAAAGCCTGTATGGCGAATACGGGTTTCCCGATCCTGCCATGTTGCTTGAAAATGGCTATCCTGACCCGCTCTGCATCAATATGGGCTCGGTATCTCCCCTCGCCCTGAACGATTCCACAGGTATTGCGGCCGGGGTATCAGTCACCTCCATTACCAATGATTATCCGCTCTTGGGAGGATACGGTGATCTCGCTCCCGAAACCTGCGCAGGCGAAGAGCTTACCTTTCTGCGCAAAGTAGCAGTAGACACAGATAAATATAATGCGCGTATCGTCAGCGCTGCTGCCAATGCTCCGGACAGCTCATTTCCCAAATCCCGGCTATACGGCAATGACCGGTTGTCCACCGATCTGAGAAATGTGGCCCGGCTGATAAAAGGCGGCCTGCAAACTAGGGTTTATACAGTATATCAGGGTGGGTATGACACGCATACCAGCCAGGTAGGCAGCAATGCCTATGATGGCACACACACCGGTTTGCTCAACAGCCTGTCGAGAGCCGTGGCGGGGTTTCAGGATGACCTTCAGAAAATGGGAGTAGATGAGAAAGTAGTGGGACTGGTCTTCACAGAATTTGGGCGCACTGTACGATCCAACGGCGGGAAAGGCACTGATCATGGACGCTCCACTCCGATCTGGCTGTTCGGAACTGCGCTGAAAGGCGGTCGGTACGGCATCAATCCTCAGATTTTCAATGCGGATGAAAACAGGGTGGAAAGTCAGGTGCCCATGCAGTTCGACTACCGCAGCGTCTATTATTCTGTATTGAAAGACTGGTTCTGCCTGTCGCAGTCACAACTGGAGTCCGTATTTGGCGGGCCGGCAAAAACCGCCAGGTATGCTGCCCAGTACCACGACCTGTTCCGCCCGGAAACCATAACGTCCGCAAAACATATATACACCAACGAGCGTATCGATAAGCTGCAGGATATCTTTCCCAATCCTGTCAGACAAACCGGAACCATTCCCCTCAGTACGAGCGGCGGACACGTCCTGCTGGAGCTGCTTGATACAGAAGGTCGCAAAATCAGAACACTCACGGAAAAAAATATCAGTCCCGGATATCACGAAATCCTGTTTGAGAGACAAGGCCTGAAACCCGGTACGTACATGATACGAATGCACAAAGATGAGTTTCAGAGCACAAAAAAGCTGGTAGTGCAATAGCATATCCCGCAAAATCCGCTGTCTTACCCTCAGACTAATCTGTCGTCATTGTCAGTGGCATCCCTTAAGCCCGGGAGTCCACTGACAATAATTGCTTTTTGTCGCCCTTCCCCACAAGCACCTGAATGCTGAAAGCACAACATTTAAGAGACAGAGGGAAATCAATAAGATTGTCTCCCTCAACTATATAAGGAGATTCATCCGGAATTTCTGGTGAAGCGGATCAATCTGCCTGCTGAACCAGAATCTGTACTTTCCATCCACTGAAACCAGAATCGCCAGAACTCAAAGATCTCTTAATTTAAGAAATACTTCATAAACCAGGACTAGAAGGAGTCCCCTATTCACCTTCTTCCGGATAATCAAAAAACTTGACAACATAGTTGTAATCTCTCAGCTCTCCGTCTACCAATACATTTTTTACCTCTACGGTAATCTCCTTCTTTAGCAATTCATGCTTTTTAAGCTCTTTACTGAACTCCCATACTATTGTAGGGTCATATATATTCCGATAAGGTAATACATCAACATCCATCTTCTTACCCTCCTGATCTATTAATATAACGTTGGTCTCAGAAAAATCCACTTCATGCGTATCGGGTATTCCAAATGACCAACGAGGGTAAACTAAATCAATTTCATTATAACCTTCTACCGGGTAAGCAACAAACTTTGGTAATTCAGATTCTGTAATTTCTTTCTTAGTTTCAACTGTATTATATATAGCCTCTGAGTACCATGTAGCTCCGTAGCCTTTAAATCTGGATACAGAATTCAACATTGATCTTCTATGAGGCACCCCCTCATTGTTAAGTCCAAAGTCCTTTATAAATGCAGAAATAAAAACGTCTTTTTGTGTATAACCAAAATTAACAAGACCCAGACTTGAGTTTGCACAACCAACAGAAGCTTCTTCTGTATAACATTTCCAGGTTTTATCCGGGTGATGGCTCATTTTTTTGTCAACAGCTATAATAAAAGCCGCCTGTTGGGCATAGCGATTATATTCTTCTTTAAACTCAACCGGATAAAGTCCGCATATGGTGCGGAAGTAGTTTATGCGTAACAAAGCTTTCTTCCTTACACTGTTAGGAATATCTCCGGATTTACATTTATTCACATTGCCCTTCCAACCAGGCCAGTCAACCGCAGATGCTAAATACTCATCTTTGTATTTTTTTATTGCCCGCTCGAGCTCATTCTCATTTCCATGATTCACTGGATGCAAGCTTGTACAAAGCAATAATATAAGACTAAGCAAACAGAAATTATTCTTCACCATATTCATCATTGTTCTATTGTCCCACTTAACTCTATACTTCCACTTACTTTAACATTCTGATTATTCCCCCCCTCAAACTCTACAGAAAAAGAGGTATTGGGATCTATATTTTTTAATGGAATCGTGATTTCATATATGCCAGTTTGATCTTTTAATTCAAGAATAGTGCCGCCGCCCGACATTGGATTTTCTCCGCCCATTGGACCTATTTCAAAATTCCCCTGCTTCACCCTTAAAGTTTGTGGTTCAGCATCATCAGCAACTTCAACTATAAGCTTTAGAGTTGCAACCTTTACAATACCTCCCTCTGGTATATCCGTATTTCCTTCAAAAATATTTGAAACAGCTGTACTTACTGTATTATCACCCTGAAAACCGGCATCTATATCTCGAGATACTGTAAATGGAATTTCATTAGTGTGTGTTTTTTCCCCCGTCGGATTAACCGGGGGCTGATCTCCGTTTAAGAAATTCTGGCCGGTAACACCTGAAACCACACGGGTATTCTTTGTATCTCTGGATAGAATAACCTTTAAATCAGGCCTGTTATCATTTTGTCTGCTTTGAATCTCTTTAGCTGTCTTTTTCTTAAGCAAATCCGCTTTCTTCTTATTTTGACTTACCTGCGGGTTCATTCGCTCTAATCCGTCTAAATCAATAAATACAATAGGATTATTACCTGCATATTGATATGGTGTATACCACGGATAAGAACTTGTCAACGGATCGACACTCAAAAACTTCCCTATCTGCGGATTGTATATACGGAAACCATAATCATAGGTGCTTCCACCAAGGCCTACGATATCACGCTCCTTACCGTTAAATCCGAACCTGTACATTCCATCCACCGTACTGTTCCTTTCACTCCCAAAAGGATAATAATCCGTAATCGAATAGTGTCCTAGCCCCCTAATCGACTGGACTAAATTTGGGAAATAATTTAGTAGAGTTAAATTAGTAAATCAATGGGAAAAACAAGAAGACATTTTAGTGTAGAACAGAAGATGCAGATCCTTCGGGAAGC